>Ga0070667_100000133_pt1 | contig 94771 bp, 79 predicted proteins | sample KBSS33metaG_FD_64659 | JGI IMG/M metagenome (GOLD analysis project Ga0070667, IMG submission 64659) | Switchgrass rhizosphere microbial communities from Kellogg Biological Station, Michigan, USA - KBS S3-3 metaG | ecosystem: Host-associated > Plants > Roots > Rhizosphere > Soil ...
ACGCTGAATACAGTTCGGCGATATCTGACGATGCGTTGCGGAGAGATGGCCGAGCGGTTCAAGGCACCGGTCTTGAGCGCGAAGGCAGGATGCCGGAGCCAACAGCGGCGCAGCCGCTGGCCCGCAGGGCGAAGGGCAGGATGCCCTGAGTAAAACCGGCGTCGCCGGCGATGTCGTTGTATCGCGATTCGAAATGCGGAGAGATGGCCGAGCGGTTTAAGGCACCGGTCTTGAAAACCGGCGTGGTAGCGATACCACCGTGGGTTCGAATCCCACTCTCTCCGCCATCTACTGCCGTGGATCGCGCCTGCGGCGATCCACCCGGGACCCGTCACGCTCTGAGGGATCGTCGAGCTTTCCGATGAAGCTTCTTTCCAGGCTGGTACATGGCGTCGAGGCCCTCAGACCTTCGGAATTCTCGTTGCACGTCGCAACATGCCCGTTCTGCGGACCGACACTCATCGTCCGCTTGAACAGGAACGATGACGGCATCCGCTGTATTCGATGCACCGCGAGCACAGTGCATCTGTCGATTGGCCTGGCGCTGGCCGCTGCGGTGCCCGATTGGGCGAACGTGAATTCTGCCGAGTTCTCGGCGTCCGGTCCGCTGGTCAGCTACCTTCGGAAGCGCTCGCGAGCCTTCGATGCATCCGAATTCTATGCGGACGCGGAGAGAAGCTCCCTGCGCAATGGCATCCGTTGCGAGGACATGCAGAGGCTGACGTACGCAGATGCCAGCTTCGATCTGATCACTCACACCGAGGTCCTGGAACATGTCCCCGACGATGTCGCCGCGCTGAAAGAGCTTTATCGCGTGCTGCGCCCGGGCGGCGTCATGGTATTCACGGTGCCGCTGTTCGGACCGAAGACGACGGAGAGAGCACGCCTTCTCGATGGTGTCGTCCACCATATGGAGGAACCGGTCTATCACACCGATCCGATCCGCGGCGGCGCAGGCATCCTTGCCTTTCGCGACTACGGATTCGATATCGCCGAGCGCTTGTCGTCGGCAGGGTTTCCCAGGGTCGTCATTGCCTCGCCCGAGAACCGCATCCCTACTTTGACGGCGCGGCCCGTGATCACTGCCTGGCGGTGATCGGCCTGCCAGGCAAGCGCCGCCGGCCCGACTTCGGGGTGCAAGGTCGAACGCGCTGACGTCTCGCTCACGGTCAATGCGGCGGCAGGCGCCGTGGCCGCGCGAACATCGAACCGGGCGAAGCCGGGCCGCCCTCCAAAAGCTGCACGTAGTAGTCGATCCGCGTGCCTACCGCCGGCGTCGGCGCGCTGTTGCCGTAGCTCGACTCTCCGATGAGCACCGTATCGTCGCCCTGCATCTCGTAGTGGTGAATCGTGCCATCCGGCAGCGTGACGTCGACGACGAAGGTGTCGTCCGCGTCCGAGTAGGTGCCGAGTGCGGTGACCGTCGAATCGACCAGGCCGTGCCCGTCGACGTAGACGTTTCCGTTACCGGCGTCGTAGTGGGAATCGAATGTCAGGAACTCGCCGAGTGTTTGCGGTCCGAGCTGGTTTCCATCGGCAATGGCGGCGCTGAACGACCAGTAGCCGAGCAAGCGGTCCTGCTTCGACGCATAGCCGTACATGAAATGTTCGATCGGCACGCTGCCGCCCGGGTAGCTGAGTACGCCATGTTCGGCGTCGCTGAACTGGATGCTGACCGTGCCGAATGGAATGTTCACCGGCGAGCTGTACGCGCACCCGAAACATTGGCCGCCGCTGAAACTGTCGAACTCGCCCTGGAAGGCATTGTTGATCGGATCGTAGTTGCCCGCGCCGAGATACCAGGTCGCGTTGCCGTCGGCGTCATAGGCGTAGATGCCCAACGTCATGATGGCGCCTTGTCGATCGAGTTCGTACCCGCGGCCACCCTCGTTGGGATTCCACCACACGCCGCGGCTCGGCGTGAAGGCGTGGGTTGCACCGACCCCGAGGAACAGGGCGGCGGCGCACACGAAGCGGATCGGCTTGGACATCGGGCACTCCTCGTTGGGGATGCCGGGGACTACGCCGAAGCACGCGCGAAGCCGCCATTCGCAGCCGGGGTCGAACGAGATCCGGCAACGGCAAGACGAGCCATGCGTTCTTCGCCTGGGTCAAACGCACGCATCGCAGTTCTTGGCGGAAGGCGATAGCAAGGCCGGCTGTGCACTGCCAGACAGGAAGGCGTCGGGGGCGAAGAACTCGTCGGCTTTCGAAGTTCCTATTCCTCGACATCCGTCGGATCGAAGACTTCCTCGACGGTCTTGTCGAACACCTTGGCGATCTTGAAGGCGAGAGGAAGGCTCGGTGCGTAGCGGCCGGCCTCGAGCGCATTGACGGTCTGGCGGGCGATGCCGACACGGTCCGCCAGTTCCGCTTGCGAGATATCGAGGTGAGCGCGCAGGACGCGCAGCGAATTCCTCATGAGCCGTAGTAGCGATGTTTCGCGATCAGCGTGGTGACGCCCCAGATCGAAGCCATCCACGGCCAGACCCACAGCACGCTGATGTGCGGCAACCCGACCTTCTCGAGGAACCCGTACGTCAAGCTGAGGAGCGCCGTCACGAGCACGGTCATCGCCAGCGCATTGAGCTGGATGCGTCGATGGAGCTCGTCGAGCCGAGCCAGGTGCTGCACGGTTGCGCGCGCCATGAAAACGAGCGGAATCATCGGCAGCACGGCGATCGCGTAACGCCAGGGAGACGTCGAATGATGGGCGATGACGCTGTGGGTCAATGCCAGGATGACGGCGTACACCGTCATCCAGAGCAGTGTGGCGCGGGCGTACAGCTTGTCGGTAGGCACTGAGGCTGGCCTCGATGTGGGGTGACGTAAAAGTACGCCATACGCTCCAATATGTCAAGTATACAAGACAAAATGGACGGTATTCGAGCGGAAAGAGTCGCTTTCGAAAAAGAGAAGAGCGCCGAAGATCGCCCGGCGCCGAGACGGAAGGGTCTAAGCGGCGGCGGGGATGCCTGGTGATGCGAACGCGTTCGACGAACGCGCGGAGTCACCCATCGGGCGGCATCCGCTGCGCCATCCCGAACGCGCCGAGCATCGAATCGATGCGCTGCGCGACGTAATCGTGGCCGCTGCCGAGGTCGTGAGCGAGATCGCGAATATCCGTCGCTTCGGACATGAAGGCCGGCCAGAAATCGGTCTCTGCGGGGTAGCGCGCGAGGAGGACGGGCAGGCGGTCCTCGAGACTGTCGAGTGCGAAGACGAGGGTGGAATCGTGCGAGGTCATCGTTCGAGCATACAGGGCTTCGTGCCGGCAACCATCGCTTTTTCTCGTGTCGGATTACGCGATGCTCGACCGACGGCTGCCGAACGGTGGTCTGCGCCTCGCCCCATGCGTAGTGCGGCGTTTGTCGTGCTACGCGGAAAGCCGCCCGATCATCCGCTCACATCGAAGTTATCCGCTCCAGGAATTTTCCTTCCGCGGAAAACAGATAGATCGCTTGCCCGCCAGGCACGGAACTGTGGCTGCCGTCGCCGGTGACGAAGAGTGTATTGACGCGAACGCCCCATTTTCCTTCCTGGAACGACGCCTCGTATTCGCATCCCGCGATACGCAGGCCGTTGCGGTTCTTCGGCGGCGTGCAGTCGGGTGCCGAGAGCTGCTTGGCGGCGGCGATGACTTGTTCCTGGGTCGCCTGGGTTGCGTTGGGCGGATCGCCTTCCGCGAAAGCCGAGCAGCACACGGTCAACGAGCAGAGCAGGGACAAAGGGATGCGCACGGGAAGGAAGCCTTCGTTGGAATGACACGAACGATGTTCGTCGCGCCGCGATCGTGCGCGTGTGTCCGAGCGCGGGTCAAGATGCGCGTAGGCGCGCTGGCGCCGTTCTCCATCCGTGAGACGTCGATTCGTAGCATCGCCTTCCCCACAAGGAGGTCCGCATGGCTACGAGACGATTCAAGTCCCCCACGATGAAATTCGGCGTTCCGCTGTCGGTGCCGGGCTCGCGCTACATCGAACGCTGCTACGCCAAGCACGGAAAAGGCTATGCACACACGCCGCCTTCAGACGCAGCGATCGAGTTGGTGCTGATCGACGAGTCGCGCCAGCTGCGGAACGTACCCGGCCACTGTGGCGACGGCCACCGGTACCTGACCGATGCCGCCTCGATCGAATGCGGTTGGCGCATCCTGGGCTGGCGCATGGCGGACGGATCGATGCCGCTCGGCGAATACGACGAGGTCGATCCGGCTCCGAACCCGCCGGAGTCACGCCCGTGGCAGCCTGCGAGAAGCGAGTCCGTCGCGGATGGGTACGCCGAGACGGAGTGCTGATATTCCGGCACCGAAGCGCGATCGCCGCGGAGCGGGCGGACGCATTCGCGATGTAGCCCGATCAGGCTCCGCGCGAAAGGGATGGAAGGATGCGCCAACGTCGGATGGCGCCGCCTATCGGATGCCGGCAAACCTATCCGCCCAAACATCCCGAGGCCATGCAGATCGCCGCCGCGTCGACGGCGCGAATGCGCGGGGCCGACGTTTTCGCATCGCAGGGTCGTTGCTGCTTGGGCTGGTTCGTGTCCACCTGCCGGCGCGGCGTTTGCTCGCGTGCCCAGCCGGCCGGTATCGCCCTGCCGCCGTGGATCGGAAATGAAGAAGCCTGGAGTGTGGACATGAGCATTTCCTCTGCGGGATTCAAAGAGGAAAACGTCATTTCGCTTCGAACCCAGACATCCGCAATCCTCCGGCTGCGATCGCAGTCGTTGTTCGCGCCCTCACGATCCGAGCCGCGTCAATCCGCTGCGTCCCCTCCAATCGTAAACATTGCGATACTCGCGAATCCGTTCGCAGATTGCGCGCCTTGCGAGCCTGCATGGTTCGGACCAGACTGATCAGGGATGAGGAGGGCGTCATGATTCGCGTGGTGCTGGTCGACGATCATGAATTGGTGCGGACGGGATTCCGCATGATCCTCGCCGCGCAGGCGGGCATCGAGATCGTGGGGGAGGCCTCCGACGGCGAGCAAGGCCTCGCACTGATCCGCCGCGAGCGGCCCGATGTCGCGCTGGTCGACGTGCACATGCCGGCGCTCAGCGGCATCGAACTGACCGATCGCGTGCGCAAGCACAAGCTGGAGACGCGTGTGGTCATCCTGACGGTCGTCAGCGAGGCGCCGTTTCCGAAACGACTGATCGAGGCGGGCGCGAGCGGTTACCTGACCAAGGGCCGCGCGGCGGACGAACTCGTGCGCGCCGTGCGCCAGGTGGCCGACGGCCGGCGCTATCTGTCGCCCGACGTCGCCGAAATGCTGGCGATGAGCGCGATCGACGGCGACAAGGGTTCGCCGTTCGATGGACTGTCCACGCGCGAACTCGATGTCGCGCTGATGCTCGCGCAGGGGCAGGACATGCAGCACATCGCCCAGAAGCTCAAGCTCAGCGCGAAGACGGTGGCGACCTACAAGTACCGGCTGTTCGACAAGCTCGGCATCGACAATGCCGTCGCGCTGGCGCACCTCGCGCACATGCACGGAGTGCTCGACGATCGCGCGCGTGCGATGAGCGGCAGCTAGGGACTGCGCGTTCGGCGCAGTCCCCGGCGAACCTGCTTGCTTATTCCGATTTGGATTCCGGCGCCGAAGGTTTCGGTGCTTCATCCTTGTGCTCGGAGAGCGGTGCCTTCGGCGCGTCGCTCTTGAACTCCGTCACCGACGGCTTCTGAGCGTTCTCGATGCCTTCGAGAGGTTCGCGCTTGACCGGTGCCGGCGGTTCGAACGCCTTGGCCGGCGCCGACGGTACCGTCGGTTGACTCAACGGCAGGTCGAGCGTGCGGCCGCGGTCCGTGACGGCTTCGACGGGCGCGGGAGCGCTCACCGGCGCAGGCGTTTCGATCTTCGCCGGCGCGGCGTCGACCCGCGGTGCCGGGACTTCGCTTTTCGGCGCGGCCGCTTCGATCCTCGGCGCCGGCGTTTCGACCTTGGGCGCCGCAGCCTCGATCTTCGGTGCCGGCACTTCTTGCGGCATGGCAGCCGAAAGGTTCGCGACGACCGGCTCGGGTGCCTTCACGACGGACGTCGGGATCGGCGTCGGTGCAGCCGCAGGGCTCGGCGCCGATGCGGATATCGTGCTCGTCATCGGCGCGCTGGCCGCGGGCGGAACGATTGCCGTTGCAGGCGCAGGCGCGGGCGACGATGCCGGCGCGGTGACCGGATGGACCGGCGTCGCCGGTGCCTGAGGCATCGGGGCGGCCGGCTTGTCGGCCGGCTGCGCAACGACGGCCGTAACGGCCGGCAGGCTTGCTGCCGGAGCCGTGAGTGCGGTCACCGACGGACGTGCCTGGACGGCGGCAGTCGCTGTCTCCGTGGCAGCCGTGGCGGCCGCGCGGGGCGCACTCGCGTCGGCCTGCACCGGTACGCGAGACTCGGGGCGAGGCGGCGGGCTCGACGTGTCCGTCGTGCGCGGCGGTGCAACGTCATCCTCGTCGTCGAAATCGTCATCGGCGAAGGGGCTGCCTGCCGGAATCGCGGCAATGGCGTTGGCATCGCCGGGCGCACCGCCGTCCTTGCGGCGGCGACGGCCACCGCGGCGGCCGCGGCGACGCGAACGCATTTCGTCGCGTCCGGCTTCGCCGGTGGGTTTGGCTTCGGTCGAGGCGCCGGCAGCGGCGGCATCTTTCGGCAACGCTGCCGCATCCGCAGTCGCTGCGGTATTCGTCGCGGGCGCGGCGGTCGGCGCGGCAGTTGCCGGCGGATTCGCGGGCTGTGCGGCCGGGCTCGGCTTCGGCACGGCGTCTGCCGGCGCACGCGAAGGTGCCGGCGATGCCGGTGCGCGCGACTCGTTGACGGCCGGGTGCTCGCCGGTCGTGCGCGGACCGCGCTGCTCGTCGCGGCGATTGCCGCGGCCTTGGTCGCGACCCTGCTTCTGGTTGCCGCGCTGATCGCCACGCTGCTGGTCGCCGGGGCGGCCGTCGCGGCGGCCTTGCGGTTGCGAGCCGCCGTCCGGGCGCGAGCGCTGCTGCGGATTCTGGTTCGGACGTCCCGATGTCGCGGCCGGGCGTGCTGCCGGCATCGGACGTGCCGGTTGCGGGCGCGGCGAACTCGCGGCGGGGGCCGACGGTTGTGCCGGCGCGGGGGCCGGCGAGCCGCTGCGGAACCAGCCCATGAAACGCGAGATCAAGCCGCCCGGTGCGACCGGGGCCGGCGTCGATGCCGGTGCAGGCGCGGCCGCGGCAGGAGCGGCGGGCTCCGGGCGCTCCGGTGCCGGCGTCGCGCGAACCACGCCGGCGACGGCGGGCTGCTCGGGTTCTTCGCTCGGCCGCAGCATTTGCGGCAGCGCCGTCGGCGCGACCGGCGTGATGCGCTGGTAACTCGGCCGCGTTTCCTCGCCGATGTCGGCCACGCGCAGGCGCGTGATTTCCAGGTGCGGCGTTTCGAGCTTGTCGTCGGCGACGACGATCACGTTGACGTCGTGGCGCGCTTCGATCTCGGTCAGCTGGCGGCGCTTCTCGTTGAGCAGGAAGTTCGCCACCGTCGGCGGAGCCTGCACCAGCACCTGGCCGGTGCTGTCCTTCATCGCGTGCTCCTCGACCAGGCGCAGCGCGGACAGCGACAGCGATTCGACGCCGCGGATGCGACCGTGGCCTTCGCAGCGCGGGCAGACGATCTGCGTCGCCTCGCCGAGGCTCGGGCGCAGGCGCTGGCGCGACATCTCGAGCAGGCCGAAGCGCGAGATGCGCCCGATCTGCACGCGCGCGCGGTCGAGCTTGAGCGCGTCCTTGAGTTTTTCCTCGACGTCGCGCTGGTGGCGCGGGCTGTCCATGTCGATGAAGTCGATCACGATCAGGCCGCCGGCGTCGCGGATGCGCAGCTGGCGCGCGATCTCGACGGCCGCTTCGCAGTTCGTGTTGAACGCGGTTTCCTCGATGTCGCTGCCCTTGGTCGCCTTCGACGAGTTGATGTCGATCGCGGTCAAGGCTTCGGTCTGGTCGATCACGATCGAGCCGCCGGAGGGCAGGCGCACGGTGCGCTCGAACGCGTTCTCGATCTGCGTCTCGATCTGGAAGCGCGAGAACAGCGGCGTCGTGTCCTGGTAGAGCTTGAGCTTGCGCAGGTTGTTCGGCATCACCTGCTGCACGAACTCGCGCGCGTCCTGGTAGAGCTCCTCATGGTCGATGAGGATCTCGCCGATGTCATTGCGCAGGTAGTCGCGCAGCGCACGAATGATGAGCTTGGATTCCTGGTAGATCAGGAACGGCGCCTGGCGCGACTGCGCGGCTTCGGAAATCGCCTTCCACAGCTGCAGCAGGTAGTCGAGGTCCCACTGCAGTTCCTCGGCGTCGCGGCCCATGCCGGCGGTGCGCACGATCAGGCCCATGTCGTCGGGAACCTGCAGGTGGTCGAGCGCTTCCTTGATGTTCTGCCGGTCCTCGCCCTCGATGCGGCGCGAGACGCCGCCGGCCTTCGGGTTGTTCGGCATCAGCACCATGTAGCGGCCGGCGAGGCTGACGAAGGTCGTCAGGGCGGCGCCCTTGTTGCCGCGCTCTTCCTTGTCGACCTGGACGACCAGTTCCTGGCCTTCCTTCAGCAACTCACGGATCGTCGCCTTGTTCGGGTTGACGCCCGGCGTGAAGTACTGCTCGGAGATTTCCTTCAGCGGCAGGAAGCCGTGGCGGTCGGCGCCGTAGTCGACGAAGCAGGCTTCGAGCGACGGTTCGACGCGGGTGATGCGGCTTTTGTAGATGTTGGCTTTTTTCTGTTCCTTGGACGGGATTTCGATATCGAGGTCGTAGAGGTTCTGTCCGTCCACAATCGCGACGCGCAACTCTTCCCGCTGAGTCGCGTTGATCAACATGCGTTTCATTGTCGTGTCCTATAGTCGGCGCTCGACTGTCGTCGGCGCTGCGCGTTGCCGCGCTGCGCGATGCCCGCATTTCGCGGGCCGACGGCGGCAGGTGCGCCTCCGTTTCCTGCCAGCGCTTCCGCGCGCCGGCGTTAATGGGGTTGCTTGCGCATCCGCGAACTCACGCCGTCTTTCCGACGACGAGCAATCCGCGACCCGAGCCATTACGATCGGCTACTCGCTCCTGTGCAACGCTCCGACGGAGTTGACGAATGCGCAGGCAGCGAAAGGACGCGACGGACGGGTGCGTCATAGGCTGTTCCCAAACTCCCGCGGATGGGGCAGGGAACGGCGCGACACGCCCAGTCAGCATATCAGTACCGGGAAGATTTTTTCAATGAAGACACAGACTTCGGCGACAAATCGCGACGCAGACTCCGCCAAGAAGCCTGCGGCTGAAGGCCGCCGCGACCGCCCTTCACCTGCAAAGCGGCGGGGTGGCGGCGCTTCGGCGAGTGCCGAGGGTGCGGCCAGGACGAGACCGGCCAAGAACAAGCAGGCGCCGAAGAAAGCGATGTCGAAAGCGCCGCGCGGCCGTCCCTCGCCCCAGAACGGGCAGCGCGGGCAGCCATCGGCGGGCGCCGACGGCAGGGCGGAGGGCAGAAGGCTTCAGGGGCGTAGCCAGACGCCCCGGCAGCCCGCGGCCGATGGCCGAGGTCAGGGCCTCGCCGCTGCGAGACGGCACAGCGAGCGGCCCGCGGCGCAGGGAGATGACCGGTCGGGTCGACCGCGCATCTCCCCTGAGCACGCCAGGCCGAGCGAAGCCGAGCAGGCATCGCCCAAGGTGCATCTGGTCGCCGTACCGGAGGATCGCGACGGCCAGCGTCTCGACAATTTCCTGGCCGGCCGCCTGAAGGGCGTGCCGCGCAACTTGATCTACCGGATCTGCCGCACCGGCGAAGTACGCGTGAACGGGCGCCGCGCCAAGCCGGACCAGCGCCTCGCTGCAGGCGACGAAGTGCGCATCCCGCCGGTGCGCACTGCGGAGCCGACCGACCACGGCACCCCGCCGAGCGGCCAGCTGATCCGCATCGAGGCGGCGATCGTCCACGAGGACCGCGAATTCCTGGTCATCGACAAACCGGCCGGGATCGCGAGCCATGGCGGCAGCGGAGTGAGCTTCGGCGCGATCGAACTGCTGCGCGCGGCTCGCCCGCGCGACACGCTGGAACTGGCGCACCGGCTCGACCGCGACACCAGCGGCATCCTGGTGCTGACGCGCAAGCGTTCGGCGTTGACGGGGTTGCAGGCGGCGATCCGCGAAGGACGCGTCGAGAAACGCTATCTCGCACTGATCAAGGGCACGTTGCCGCAGTCGCGGCTGACGGTCGATGCACCGCTGCGCAAATCGGTGCTGCAGGGCGGCGAGCGCATGGTGCGCGTCGATCCCGAGGGCAAGGAGTCGCGTTCGCGTTTCAGCGAATTGGAACGCTATGCCGGGGCGAGCCTGGTCGAAGTCGCGCTCGAAACCGGGCGCACGCACCAGATCCGCGTGCATGGTCAGCACATCGGGCATCCATTGGCCGGCGACGAGAAATACGGCGAGAAAGAATTCAATCGAACAATGCGCGATAAGGGATTGAAAAGACTGTTTTTACATGCCGCGCGCTTCGAGTTCTCCCTGGGCGAGCGCAGCTACAGCTTCAGCGCGCCGCTGGCGCCGGAGCTGGCCGCCGTCGTCGATACGCTGCAAAAAGGACACGGACGGAGCAAGCCATGATCGAGCTGGTCGGTTTCGACGGCGACGACACGCTGTGGCATAGCGAGGGGTACTACCAGCATGCCGGGGCCGAGTTCGAGCGCATCCTGGGCGGTTGGATCGACGTCGCCGACGCCTCGGTGCGCAGCCGCCTGCACGCCGCCGAGCGGCGCAACCTCGCATTGTTCGGCTATGGCGCGAAGAGCATGACCTTGTCGATGATCGAAGCGGCGATCGAACTGACCGACGGTGCGATCACCGGCACCGACATCCATCGCATCGTCGCGCTCGGCAAGGGACTGCTCGACCATCCGGTAGAGCTCCTGCCCGGCATTCGCGCTGCGGTCGAGGCCGTGGCGGCCAAGCATCGGGTCGTGCTGATCACCAAGGGCGACTTGTTCCACCAGGAGCGCAAGGTCGAGCAGTGCGGCCTCGGCGACCTGTTCGAGCGTATCGAGATCGTGTCCGAGAAAGATGCGCGCAGCTACGCCCGCGTGATCGGCGAGTGCGACACCGCGGCGCAGGCGTTCGCGATGATCGGCAACTCGCTGCGCTCGGATATCGAGCCGGTCATCGGACTCGGCGGCTGGGGCATCCACATGCCGTACCACGTGACCTGGGCGCACGAACTGGAGCACGGCGTCGACAACGCCCATCCGCGCGTCATCACGATCGCATCGCCCGAGGGAATCGCCGAAGCGGTGGCGCGCTGCGGCTGACGTTCAGGCGACGCGCAGGTCTTCGATCTTCGCGGCGCAGATGAAGTCGTTCAGCGACAGGCCGCCGACGTCGTGCGTCGAATAGCGCACGAGGCAGCGGTTGTAGCCGACTTCCAGGTCCGGATGATGGTCTTCGCGATGCGCGACCGAAGCGATCGCATTGACGAAGGCCATCGTGTGGAAGTAGTCGGCGAAGCGGAATTCCTTGCGGATCTCGCCGCTGTCGGCGGTCAGGTGCCAGTCGGCGAGTTGCGACAGATACGCCGTCACTTCGCCGTGGCTGAGCCCGGCTTCCTTGCCTTTGCGCGGTTGACAGTGCTGCGCGCGCAGCGATGCGATCGTGTCGGTCATGGCGGCTCTTCCGAAAAGGCGAAGTATAGACGCGCGTGACCTCCGGGCAATTCAGGACTAAACTAGTCCTGTTTTTCATCGCAAGCCAGTGACCGGAAGCCAGACAGATGATTACGCTATCGAGCGCCGCGCAGGAACATTTTCGCAAGCTGATCGAACAGCAGGCGGTGCCGGGCATGGGCATCCGCTTGCACGCCGTCGATCCCGGCACGCCGAAGGGCGATTGCCAGCTCGAATTTTCCGAGCCTTCCGACCGTGACGGCAGCGAATGGGAAGTCGAATGCGAGGGCTATTCGCTGTTCGTCGATGCGGCCAGCGTCAGCTTCCTCGACGGCGCGACGATCGATTTCGATCGCTCCTCGACCGGCGGCCAACTGACGATCCGTGCGCCCGCGCTTCGCGGCGCGGTGCCGGGCGAAGACGCCAGCGTGGTCGAGCGCGTGCGCTACGTGATCGAATCGGAAATCAATCCGCAGCTCGCCTCGCACGGCGGCCGCGTGTCGCTGCGCGAGGTCACCGCCGAAGGCATCGTCGTGCTGCAGTTCGGCGGCGGCTGCCATGGCTGCGGCATGGTCGATGCGACCTTGCGCGGCGGTGTCGAGAAGACCTTGAAGGAGCGCGTGCGCGAAGTGACCGGCGTCGCCGATGCGACCGATCACAGCAGCGGCGAGAATCCGTACATGCGCCGCGCCGCCGGCGGACGCTGAAAAAAAAAGGACGCGGCCAGGCCGCGTCCTCGTTGCTTCGTCGGCGGGCAGGTAAGACGACCCGCTGCCGCTCGGCCGTTTTTGTCAGTCGCCCTGCACGTGATCGTGCAGATCGGTCAGCTTGGTCGGCAGGCTGGAGAAATAGGCGGCCAGATTGACGATGTCTTCGTCCGTCAGTGTGGTCGCGAAGCCGGCCATGATCGGATTCTTGCGATCGCCCGTCTTGTATTCGTGCAGGGCGCGTTCGATGTAGTCGTGGTACTGGCCGGCCAGCCGCGGATATTGCGGGTCGGTACCGGCGTTGCCGTCGGCGCCGTGGCAGGCTTGGCATACCACGGCCTTGGCCTTGCCGGCTTCGATGTCGCCCTTGGCGAAGGCCGAACCGGCCGAGCATGCGAGCGTCGTGATCAACAGGGATGCGAAGAGGCGCTTCATCGTGAGGTCTGTCCTGATGCGGCCCGAACTCAGGGCGTGATGCTGGAGAGATAGGTGGCGATATCGCGGATGTCCTGCTCGGACAGGCTCTCGCCTTGCGCGCGCATGGTCGGATGCGAGCGCTCGCCCTTCTTGTACTCGGTCAACGCGTTGATCAGATAGTCGTAGTTCTGACCCGCGATCTTCGGCACGTGATAGTTCGGGTAGGCGTTCTTCCAGCCGGTGATGCCGTGGCAGCCGGAACAGGTGTAGACCTTGGTCTTGCCGGCGGCGGCGTCGCCCTTCTCGGCGGCCAGGCAGGGCAGGGTAGTGAACAGCAGGGCGATGGCCAGCAGAGGCGCTCGGGTCATTGTCGATTCCGGGACGGCAAGAGGTTGATCACGCGGGCGTCAAGCCGAGCGAGTATAGCGTGTCGTTAACGATTTCAAATCAGGACGGAGCATGCGACACGGCGTGCTCCGCGGTGTCTGCCGCGTGCTGCGGCGACTTCGCGACAAATTGCCGCAACTTTTTTCCTGCTTCCTGCATCCGATGTGCCGTGTGCCTCGTGACTACCGGCTCACGACGAAGGAGGCGAATGCAGGCACTCTCATCGGGCGAGCTGCGGGGCACCTGCCGGTTGGACGGCAGGTTGATATGCGCCGCCCACCCAAGAGCAGGTGCCATGGATTCGCCCCGGCGCTATTGCACATCAATAGTGATGTAGTTTAGTATAACACCATATCAACCCAGCAGGCCCACTCCGATGCTTCCGACCCGCGTTTCGAACCCATTCCGTCCGATCGACCGTCGCCTGCGTCTGGGCGCTCTCGCGGCAGCGATGGCCTTGCTGACCGCCTGCGGTGGCGGCGGCGCACCCGGCAAGGACGCGAACAGCACGGCGCAGGCCGCGATTCCGGTCGAAGTGGCCTCGGCCTCGCACCAGTCGGTCACGGCGAACTACTCCGGCACGGCCACGCTCGAGGCCGTCGGCGATGCGCAGGTCGTCGCCAAGACCACCGGCATCGTCCTGAAGATCCTGGTCGAGGAAGGCATGCACGTGCAGAAGGGCCAGGTGCTGGCGATGCTCGACGACGACGCGGCGCGCAACAAGCTCGCGCAGGCGACCGGTACGTTGAAGAAGACCCAGGCTGCCTACGACAAGTCGGAGAAGGGCGTCGCGCTGAAGATCACGCCGCGCGCCGACTACGACCGCGACAAGTACGACCTGGAAACGCAGAAGGCCGTCGTCGACGGCGCCCAGCTCGACCTTTCCTATACGCGCATCGTCGCGCCGATTTCCGGCGTGGTCGCCAAGCGTTCGATCAAGCTCGGCAACCTCGTGCAGACGAACCAGAACCTGTTCCAGATCGTCGACATGGATCCGCTGCAGGCCGTGCTGAACGTGCCGGAGCGGGATCTCGATACGCTCAAGCCCGGCCAAAGCGTGCAGATGCGCGTCGACGCGCTGACCGGCAAGAGTTTCGAAGGCACGATCGCGCGCATCGCGCCGGTGGTCGATGCGGCGAGCGGCACGTTCCGCGCCACCTGCGAATTCCGCGACAGCACGCGCACGCTCAAGCCCGGCATGTTCGGCCGCATCGAAGTGGCCTACGACCAGCGCCACGATGCCCTGGTCGTGCCGCGCTCGGCGATCGTCGAAGAGGATGGCGAGAGTTCGGTGTTCACAGTCGAATCGGCGCCGCCCAAGCCTGCGGCACCTGCCGCGACGAAGGGCAAGCCCGGCGAAGCAGTCGCCGCGGAACAGGCCAAGCCGGCGCTGCCCTCGTTCGTCGCCAAGCGTCGCCTGGTCAAGACCGGCTATGCCGAAGGCGATCGCGTCGAAATTCGCGACGGCTTGAAAGACGGCGAGCGCGTCATCACGATCGGCCGCAATGCCGTGCGTGACGGCACCGAAGTGCAAGTGCTCGGCGACACGCCGCAAGCGCTGGCTGGCGCGCCGACCGGAGGCAAGGCGTCGTGAATCTCCCCGAGCTGGCCACGCGCCGGCGTGTCACGGTCGGCATGCTGACGCTGACCTTGGTGCTGTTCGGCCTGATCGGACTGTTCGGCCTCAAGGTCAACCTGCTGCCGGACCTGTCCTACCCGACGCTGACCGTGCGCACCGAATACGAAGGTGCGGCGCCGCTCGAAATCGAAAACCTGATCAGCCAGCCGGTCGAGGAGGCCGTCGGCGTGGTCAAGAACGTGCGCAAGGTGCATTCGGTCTCGCGCACCGGCCAGTCGGATGTCGTGCTCGAGTTCGCCTGGGGCACCGACATGGACATGTCGAGCCTGGAAGTGCGCGACAAGCTCGATACGCTGCAGCTGCCGCTGGAAGCGAAGAAGCCGCTGCTGCTGCGCTTCAATCCGTCGACCGATCCGATCATCCGGCTCGGGCTCGCGGTGAAGGGCGAGTCGAGCGAAGCGCAGCTCAAGCAGCTGCGCCGCTTCGCCGACGACGATCTCAAGAAGCGCATCGAGCCGGTCGCCGGCGTCGCTGCGGTCAAGGTCGGCGGTGGACTCGAGGACGAGATCGACGTCTCGATCGACCAGCAGAAACTCGCGCGGCTCGGCATCGACATCAATGACGTCATCACGCGCCTGAAGAACGAAAACGTCAATGCCTCCGGCGGCCGCATCGAGGAAGGCAGCCAGCGCTTCCTGGTGCGCACGATCAACCAGTTCAAGACGCTCGACGAAATGCGCGAGCTGCTGATCAAGGTCGACGGCTCGGTGCCGGTGAAACTGAAGGACATCGCCGAGGTGCGCCAGGGCTTCAAGGAACGCGAAGGCGTCGTGCGCATCGACGGGCGCGAGGCGATCGAGCTCGCCATCTACAAGGAAGGGGACGGCAACACCGTCAACGTCGCGGCGGCCGTGAAGGCTCAGCTCGACAAGCTCAAGGATTCGCTGCCGACCGGCGCGCAGCTGACCACGATCGAGGATCAATCGATCTTCATCCAGCATGCGCTCAACGAGGTGAAGTTCGACGCGCTGCTCGGCGGCGTGCTGGCGATCCTGATCATCTTCTTCTTCCTCGGCGATTCCTGGAGCACGTTCATCATCTCCTTGTCGCTGCCGGTTTCGCTGATCGCGACGTTCTTCTTCATGGGCCAGCTGCACCTGTCCTTGAACGTGATGTCGCTGGGCGGCCTCGCGCTCGCGACCGGCATGGTCGTCGACGATTCGATCGTCGTGCTCGAAAACATCGCGCGGCTGCGCGAGAAGGGCGCCTCGATCCTCGAAGCGGCCGTGCGCGGCACCGCGGAGGTCGGCATGGCCGTGACGGCGTCGACGCTGACGACGGTCGCCGTGTTCTTCCCGCTCGTGTTCGTGCAGGGCGTGGCGGGCCAGCTGTTCCGCGACCAGGCGCTGACGATCACGTTCGCGATGCTGGTTTCGCTGGTCGTCTCGATGAGCCTGATCCCGATGCTCGCCTCGCTGAAGGGCCGCTCGCCGCTCGCTTATCGCGACGAGCCGGTCAAGGCCGCGCGGCCGCTGCCGCGCAACCCGATCCTGCGCGCCTTGACGATCGGCGGGCGTGCAGTCGGAGAGTTCCTCGGCCAGACGTTGCCGCGCGCGTTCGCGTGGGTCGTCGCGACGATCGCGCACGTGTGCGGCCTCGTCTTCGGTCGCCTCCTGCGTTTCATCGGACGCTTCGTGACGTGGCCGTACGATCGCGCCGCGGCGTTCTACCGGCGCTCGCTGCCGAAGGCGCTGGCGCACCCATGGCGCGTGCTCGGTTTCGCCGCGGTCGCCCTGGTCGCGACGCTCTCGCTGGTGCCTTCGCTCGGCCTCGACCTGATTCCGCAGCTGGCGCAGGGCCGTTTCGACATGACCGTCACGCTGCCGCCGGGCACGCCGCTGGCCGAAACCGACAAGCTGGTCGCCGAGATCGCCGCGCGCCATGCGAAGGACCCCGGCGTCGAGTCGATCTACGGTGTCGCCGGCGCCGGTACGCGCCTCGACGCCAACCCGACCGAATCGGGCGAGAACATCGCGCGCCTGTCGATCGCGTTGAAGGACGGCGGCAGCAAGGCGATCGAAGCGGCCGAGATCGAGCGCCTGCGCGCCGGCATGACACGCGCCGACGCCAGCGTGAAGTTCGCGCGGCCGGCCTTGTTCAGTTTTTCGGCGCCGCTCGAAGTCGAGATCCGCGGCTACGACCTCGACGCGCTCGCGAAGGGCGGTCAGCGCTTGGCGGAACTGATGAAAGCTTCGCCGCGCTTCGCCGACGTAAAGTCGACGGTCGAGGGCGGCTACCCCGAAATCCAGATCCGCTTCGACCAGGATCGCGCCGCCGCGCTCGGCCTGACCACGCGCGACATCGCCGATCGCGTCGTGCGCAAGGTCAAGGGCGAAGTCGCCACGCGCTACGATTTCCGCGACCGCAAGATCGACGTGCTGGTGCGCGCGCGCGCTTCCGATCGCGGCAGCGTCGACGACATCCGCAACCTCGTCGTCGGCTACGTCGCCGCGAGCGGCTCGTCACAGAGCGGCAAGAGCGGGACGGCCGCGTCTTCATCGAGCACCTCGTCGACGGGCAGCTCCGGCTCGAATTCGAATGCGAGTTCGAGCAACGGTTCGGCCAGCGGCACGACGACGCTCAATGACAGCGCGCAGTCGAGCAGCGACACGCCGATCCGCCTGTCGGCAGTCGCCGATGTCGTCGCCGGCGAAGGCCCGAGCGAGATCCATCGCGTCACGCAGGAACGCGTGGCGATCGTCTCGTCGAACCTGCACTTCGGCGATCTCGCCAGCGCGGTCGCCGAGGTCAAGGACATCGTCGCGACGCATCCGCTCGCGGCCGGCGTCAAGGTGCGCGTCGGCGGCCAGAGCGAGGAACTGGACTCGTCGGTGAAGTCGCTCGTGTTCGCGCTGGGCCTGGCGATCTTCCTGGTCTACCTCGTGATGGCCTCGCAGTTCGAATCGCTGCTGCACCCATTCGTGATCATGTTTTCGATTCCGCTCGCAGCGGTCGGCGCGATCCTCGCGTTGAAGCTCAGCGGCTCGGCGATCTCGGTGGTCGTGTTCATCGGACTGATCATGCTGGTTGGCATCGTCGTCAAGAACGCGATCGTGCTGATCGACCGCGTGAACCAGCTGCGCGAAGCCGGCGTACCGAAGCTCGAGGCGCTCGCGCAGGGCGCCGAGTCGCGCCTGCGCCCGATCGTCATGACGACGTTGTGCACCTTGATCGGCTTCGCGCCGCTCGCGATCGGCGTCGGCGAAGGCGCCGAAGTACGCGCGCCGATGGCGCTGACCGTCATCGGCGGCCTGGCGGTGTCGACGCTGCTGACGCTGGTCGTCGTCCCGGTAGTGTACGACCTGCTCGATCGCCGCGGCGACGCCTGGTATGCCGCGCGCGGTGAGCGCCATCGCGCCAAGGCAATGTCCGGCGATCCCGACGCCGATGTCGCCGGGGCGCACGGAGAACCTGCATGACACTCGCCGAGCTCAGCCTGAAACGCCCCGTCACGGCGATCATGTTCTTCGTGTCGATGGTCGCGATCGGATTGATCGCGGCGTTCCGGCTGCCGCTCGAACAGTTTCCGAGCATCGATTTTCCGTTCCTGTTCGTGCAGATCCCGTATCCCGGATCGACGCCGACGGAAATCGAACGCACGATCGCGCGGCCGGTCGAGGAAGCGCTGGCGACGATGCCGGGCATCAAGCGGATGAACTCGACCTCCGACGCCGAGTCGGCGCAGATCTTTCTCGAGTTCAAGATGGGCGAGAACGTCGCGGTCAAGGCCGTGCAGGCGCGCGAGAAGATCGACGCGATCCGCAGCGACCTGCCGTCCGACGTGCAGCGCTATTTCGTGCAGAAGTTCTCGACCACCGACGAGCCGGTGCTGCAGCTGCGCCTCGCCAACGAGCACGGCGACCTGTCCAATGCCTATGAATTGATCGATCGCGAGATCAAGCGGCCGCTGGAGCGCATTCCCGGCGTCGCGCGCGTTGACATTTCCGGCGTCGGCAAGCCCGAGGTGCAGATCGAGCTGTCGTCCGATCGGCTCAGCGCGCACAACGTCAATCTCAACGATCTGTACCAGAAGCTGCAGCAGGCCAATTTCTCGATTTCGGCCGGCGAGATCAATGCGGCGGGCAAGCGTTTCCGCGTGCAGCCGCAGGGGCAGTGGACCAGCCTCGACGACATCCGCCAGATACCGCTCGATGCGAAGGGGCTCAAGCTCGGCGACATCGCGACGATCGGCCTGCGCCCGGCACGCCTGGAATTCGCGCGGCGCCTCGACGGCAAGCCGGCCGTCGGCGTCGACATCTACCGCGAGCGCAATGCCAACCTCGTCGACGTCGGCACGCAGGTGATGGAAGAGGTCAAGCGCATCCAGTCGTCGCCTGAACTCAGCGGCGTGCGCGTGTTTCCGATGCAGAGCCAGGCCGAAAGCGTGACGACGTCGCTGAGCGAACTCGGCAAGGCGGGCCTCGAAGGCACGGTGCTCTCGATTTTCGTGCTGTTCTTCTTCCTGCGCGACTGGCCGTCGACGTTCATGGTCTCGCTGGCGATTCCGATCTGCATGGTGATGACGCTCGGCTGCATGTACTTCTTCGGCATCAGCTTGAACGTACTGTCGATGATGGGGTTGCTGCTCGCGGTCGGCATGCTGGTCGACAACGCAGTGGTGGTCGTCGAAAGCATCTATCAATTTCGCGAGAAACATCCGGACAGGCCTTGGTATTCCGCGGTGCAGGGCACCCAGGCCGTCGGCATCGCGATTGCGGCCGGTACGTTGTCGAGCATCGTCGTGTTCCTGCCGAACATCTTCGGCGAGGCGAACGACATCGCGATCTTCCTCACGCAGATCGCCGTCGCGATGTCGATCGCGCACCTGGCCTCGTGGCTGGTCGCGGTGAGTCTGGTTCCGATGCTCGCGTCCAAGCTGCCGCCGCCGAAGTTCCTCGGCCGCGAGACGGCGATCACGCGCCTGCGCGAACGCTACGGCCGCATCGTCGACTGGACGCTGCGCCATCGCCGCTGGACGATGCTGGCGGTGCTCGCGTTGTTCGTGACGAGCATCATTCCGATCACGCGCACCAAGACGAACATGTTCGACGACGGCGAGTCGCGCCAGCTGCGCCTGACCTACCAGCTGAATGCGAACTACCGCCTGCAGGACATCAAGCCGGCCGTGATCGCCGTCGAGAAGTACCTCGACGACAACCGCGAGCGCTTCGAGATCAAGTCGGTCTACACCTGGTACAGCGAGAACAGCGCGAACGGGCCGACGCAGACCCGCATCATGCTGACCGATTCGGAGGGAAGCCTCGTCTCCCGCCTGCTGCATGGGAAGAGCAGCTCCCAGCGGCCCTCGTCGGCGATCAAGGAAGATATCCGCAAAGGCCTGCCGCAGATCGCGCTCGGCAAGGTCAGTTTCGACGACGGCGACGGCGGCAACAACAACAACGGCGTCGACATCTCGCTGGTCGGCGACTCGATGGACCAGCTCAAGGAATTGAGCACCAGCGTACTGCCGGTGCTGTCGAACCTGACCACGCTGCGCGACGTGCGCACCGAGAAAGGCAACGGCGACCACGAGGTCGGCGCGTACGTCGACCGCTTGCGCGCGAAACAGTACGGCTTCGATGCGCAGACGGTTTCGGACTACATCCAGATCGCCCTGCGCGGCATGCCGCTGAAGGATTTCCACGCGGACGATCGCCAGTTGCCGGTGTGGTTGCGCTTCCAGGGCGCCGATACGCAAAGCCTGGCGGGCTTGTCCGATTTCAAGCTGCGCGCGCCGGACAACACGCAGATTCCGCTGCTCTCGATGCTGCGTACCGACACGCGAGAGACGCCGTCGGCCGTGCAGCGCATCGACCGCATGACCGCGATCCAGTTCAAGGCGACGCTGGCCGAAGGCAAGACGATGCCCGAAGCGCGCGAAGAGATCACCAAGGCGATGAATTCGGTCGCGTTGCCGGCAGGGTATCGCTGGAGTTTCGGCCAGGGCTTCGACCGCGACCAGAACGCCGGCCAGCAGATGCTGTTCAACACGCTGATCGCGCTGGTGCTGGTCTATGTCGTGATGTGCGCGATGTTCGAGTCGCTGATCTTCCCGGCCGCGATCCTGACCACGTTCATCTTCTCGGTGTTCGGCGTGTTCTGGCTGTTCTGGCTGTCGGGCACGACGTTCTCGATCATGGCTGCGATCGGCGTGCTGATCCTGATGGGCGTCGTCGTCAACAACGGCATCGTGATGATCGTGCACATCAACCAGCTGCGCCACGAAGGGCACCTGCGCACCGAGGCGCTCGTGCTCGGCGCGAAGGAGCGCCTGCGTCCGGTGCTGATGACGATGGCGACCGCGATCCTGGGCATGCTGCCGTTGACGTTTGCCGGCGCGCAGGCCTGGAGCAACGGACCGCCGTACTATCCGATGGCGCGCGCGATCGCCGGCGGGCTGACCTTCTCGACGATCGTCACGCTGCTCGCGCTGCCGTGCATCTATTCGCTGCTCGACGATGCACGGCTGTGGATGCGCCGCGTCATCGCCGATGCGCGCCAGGGACGTGTGCTGCGCGAGCGCGCGCTGCCGGCCGCCTGACGCTCAGGCCAGCGTAGCGAGCGCGCTGCGCACCGTGCGTTCGAGACGCTCGTCGCAGCCGGCTGCTGCGACGGCGTCGAGTTCGCTCCAGCGCACGAGCAGGTTGGCGAGCTCGTCGTAGGGCGCGAGGGCGGCTCCGCCGCGCATGCGCGCCGACAGACGTTCGAGCTGCAACTGGCGACGTCGTTCGCGTTCCTGTTCCGCGCCTTCGGTGCCGGCGAGGAAGTCGAGTTCGATCAGCACGTCGCGCGCGGCGTCGCCGTCGCCGCAGGCGAGGGCATTTCCGGCAAGCGCGGCTTCCAGGCGGCGCGCCAGCACGTCGGCGGCGATGTCGGTCGGCGGTGCGGCGTCCCAGCGTTCACGCAGCGCATCGGCCGGTGCCGTGGCCGTTTCGGCAGCGCGACAGATCGCATAGCGCGCGAGCCACGCATCGAAGCGTGCCTGGCGCAGCTGCCGCTGGCGGCGCGTCTCGTTCTCGCGCAACTGGACTTGCGCGGTACGAAAGCGGTTCGACAAGGCATCGTCGCGAACGCGCAAGGCATCCCACGCCGCCTCCAGGCGCGCGACGGCGCCGCGGTCGGCCTTGTCCTGCGCGGCGGCCTGCGCTTCGAATTCAGTGCACACGGCTTCCGCCTGGCTGCGCGCTTCCTGGTCGCGCGCGCCGCGCTCGGCGCGTTCGGCATCGAGACGGCCGAATACCGCGTCGATGGCGCTGCGAAAGCTCTTCCATTGTTCCTGGTCGCGGCTGCGCCGGCCATTGCCGGCCTGCTGCCAGCGTTGCTGCAGCTCGCGCGCACTCGCCACGGCGCCGCGCGGCATGTCGCGGCCGAGCGCCTCGGCTTGCGCGATCAAGGCGGCCTTGGCGTCGGCAATCTGTCCGTCGCGGCGCGACACGCGCGCATCGAGTGCTGCCAGGCCGGTCTTCAGGCGCTCGGCGAGCGTCTTGCGTTCGCGCGGTTCGACGCGATCGAGTCCGCGCAAGGCATCGGCGACTTCACGGCGCAACGCGAGAACGCCGGGCCAATCGGCTTCGTCGTCGGCCAATGCGGCCACTCGATCGAGCAGCGCCGTGACCTGCTGCGCATGCGATTGGCGCAATTCTTGGCGTTTCTTGAAGTAGGCCTGTGCCGGCGCGAGCGCGTTGCGGCAGGCCGCGTGGAAACGCCGTCCGAGCCCGCCGACGTGGCTGCCTTCGCCCTCGGCCGCTTCGAGCCGGGTCCATTCCGTCTGCGCTTCGCGCACGCGCGTGGCGACCGCATCGGGGTGAAGGCCGCTGCCGGCCAGGGCTTCGATGTCTTCGCACAGCTGCTGGCGGCGCTGGTTGTCGGCCCAGCGCTGCCATTGGCTGAGTTCGGCATAGCGCTGCTCGATCGCGGTGAGCTTGGCGGCAAGTGCGCGCGGCAGCGCCGACGAGGCGCGCCGGCGCAGGCCGTCGAGCTGCGCCTTCGCCGCATGGGCCTGCCCGCTGGCGCCGGCTTCGATCGCCTGTTCCAGCGGCGGCAGCGCGCGTTCGATCTCCTCGATCAGCGCGCGTTGCCGTTCGCGTTCGGCTTCGCGCTCGGCGTTGACCGTATCGAGCGAAGCGGTGAAGCGCGCTTGGGCGAGCAGTGGAGCGACGAGCGTATCGGCGGCAATCTCGGCTTCGGCGATCGCCGGCTCGACCGCCTTGTCGACGGATACCGATTCCGGCTCCGCCGCCTCTGCGTCCGCGTGCAGCGGCGTTTGCTCAGGTACCGGTTGCTGCGGACGTGGGCCGGCCCGGCTGATCGCGAGCAGGCTGCGCGCGGACTCGAAGCGCTGCCGCATCGATGCATCGACGCGCGCCTCGATTTCGTTCCAGCGCGAGACGAGGTCCGTCTCGACATCGACCGACTGCGGTTCGCGCAGCAGCTGTTCCATGCGTTCGCAGAGCATGCGGGCGCGCTGGTCGAGCGTGGCTTCATCGCCACGCTGCAGCCGCAGCGCGTCGACGCGTTCGCGCGCACGCCGGCTGACCTGCTTGTCGGTCTTGCGTGCGCGCTCGGCCAGGCGCAGCAGTTGCGCTTCGTCGGCGATGCGTTCGGTCGCCGCCAGGCGCAGTGCAGGATCGGCGTCTTCCACTGCGCGGTCGAACAGCAGAGCGGGGCGTTGTACGCGATCGAGCGCGGCGCGGCGCAGTTCCGGTTCGCGCGCCTGGCGTGCCAGGTGCTCGATCAGTTCGTTGTCGTCCTGGGCCTTCAGCAGACGCAGGCGATCGGGCAGCGCCGGCGATGAAGCATGCGCTCCGGTCAGCAGCTCGAACCAGAGCGAACGCGCCTGCTTGCGTACGCCGGCATCGGCGTCGTCGCGCGCGATGCCCTGCACGATGCCGGGATCGGCCAGCCGCTTCATCGCCGCGAGGCGCACGCCGGCATCTTCGTCCTCGCGCGCGAGGCGTCCGAGGCTGGCGACCAGTTCGGCGTCGTTGTCCGCAGCGACGGCCGCGCGACGCGTCGACGCGTCCTTCGACAGCCAGCGGGGCTTGCTCAGAAAACCAGGTAGCTTCATCGATGGGGCCTTGCGGCGCGGAGTGCGCTCAGAGCAGGTTCTTGATGATGTGGAAGCCGGCGACGTACTCGCCGATCACGGTGCCGAGCGTCACGAACATGAAGTTCAGCAGGGTGCGCGCGATGCGGTTCTTCCACCAGCCGGTCCAATGCGCGACGTCGTCGCGCAGCGTGTCGAAGTCGGCGACGCGCGGATGCCGCAGCCACGCCTCGACGCCGGCACTGAATGCCGAGGCCGGAATGCCGGGGCGGAACGGCTTCAGTGGCGCGGCGATGAAGGCGGCGATCACGCTGAGCGGATGCGCCGCAGCGGCGATCGCGCCGAGTGCCGCGAAGCCGCCGGTGAACAGCACCCAGGCCATCACCGCGTCGGTGCCGGCACGCGTGCCGCGCGTGAAGGTGAAGCCGATCGCGGCCGCGATGATCACGAACACGGCGATGGCGATCCACTTCGGCCACGGCGATGCCGGCGGCAGTGTGCTGAGTTTCTCCAGCAGGGGCTTGGGTACGTCGGTCTGCGTGCCCAGTTCGCGCTCGATGCCGGCCAGGTGACCGGCGCCGATCACGACCAGCACGCGCTTCACGCCGCCTTCGGCAGCCTGCTCGCGCAGGCGCGCGGTCATGTAGCGGTCGCGTTCGCCGATCAGCGCGTCGTACAGGGGCGGCGATTCGCGCGCGAATTCGTTGAACATGCTGCCGAGCAAGTCGCCTTGCTTGAGCTTCTCGATCTCGTCCTCGGCCACTTCCTCGCGCGTCAGCAAGCTGGCGCCGAGACCGCCGATGATCGACAGGCGGTCGAGGAAGCCGACGCTGCGATAGGCGCGCTTGAGCGTCACGCCGATCTCGCGATCGATCAGCCAGATCGGCAGCGCGCGTGCGTCGGCACCGTCGATCGCGGCTTTCATCTCGGCGCCCGGCTCGATGCCGAACTGCTCGGCGAGGCGGCGCTGGAAGGCGGATAGCGCAAGATTGGCGGCGACCAGGCCGGCCTTGCCCTGACGGATCACCTGGAACAGATCGAGCTTGCGGAAGGCGTCGGGATCGCGCATCGACTGGTAGCGCGGCTCGCACAGTTCCACGGCGACGGCGTCGAACGGTTCGCGTTCGAGGATCGCGCGCACGGCATCGGCGCTGACGCGCGACACATGCGCGGTACCGAGCAGAACGTACTCGACCTCGCCGCGGCGTACCCGCGCGATGGGCTGCTCGGCCAGCACGTCGATTGCGCTGGGTTCACTGGGCTGCTCCGGCAATGCGGCCGGATCCACTGCGGGCATGTTCAATCGCGGAACCGCCGGGTCAGGTCAGCATAGGCGTCGATGCGCCGGTCGCGCAGGAACGGCCAGATGCGGCGCACGTTCTCGCTGCGTGCAAGGTCGATGTCGACGACCAGCAGCTCGCGCTCGCCGGTCGATGCCTGGGCGAGGAATTCGCCCTGCGGCCCGGCGACGAAGCTCGAGCCCCAGAACTGGATGCCGCGGCCGGCATCCGGCGCGCTTTCGAAGCCGGTGCGGTTGCAGGCGAGCAGCGGCAGGCCGTTGGCGACGGCGTGGCCGCGCTGCACGGTGATCCAGGCATCGCGCTGGCGGTCCTTCTCGTCCTGCGCGTCGTTCGGATCCCAGCCGATCGCGGTCGGGTAGAGCAGCAGATCCGCGCCGGCCAGCGCCATCAGCCGCGCGCCTTCCGGATACCACTGGTCCCAGCAGACCAGCAGGCCGAGCTTGCCGACCGAGGTCTGGATCGGATCGAAGCCGAGGTCGCCCGGCGTGAAATAGAACTTCTCGTAGAACGCCGGATCGTCCGGGATGTGCATCTTGCGGTACTTGCCGGCGATCGCGCGCGAACGGTCGAACACGATCGCGGTGTTGTGATAGAGCCCGGCCGCACGGCGCTCGAACAGCGAGGCGACGACGACGAGTTTCAGCTCTTCGGCCAGCACGCCCAGGCGGTCGCTGCTCGGCCCCGGAATCGGTTCGGCGCGATCGAATTCGTCGACGCTCTCGTGCTGGCAGAAGTACGGACCGTTGTGCAGTTCCTGCAGCAGCACCAGCTGCGCGCCGGCTGCGGCGGCTTCGCGCAGGCCGACCTCGATCGCGTCGAGATTGGCGTCGCGGCTGCCGCGGTCGGTTTCCTGCAGCAGGGCGACTCGGAGGGTTTTGGAGGGCATGAAAGGCGAGGGCGGTGTCGACAAGACATCGATTTTAGCGCGTATCGGTGACCGACGTATGCGCACGTGGGCGCTATTGTCCAAACGCCGTCGCAGGTGTAGGAAGGCGCATGGTCTTTCGGCACGGATTGCGGGACGTTGCACTGGATGTCGTCGTGGTCGGCGTGGGCGGCTTCGAATGCGTGCGCGACGTGCTTGCCGATACCGAGGTTGTCGCGTCCGCAGCCTATTTCGACGACCTCTGGTCGGCGCTGGCGCACTTGCGCGGCACCGGCCGCCAGGCATCGGACGGCGAGGTCGTGCTTCTGCAGCTGCCGGGCATGCGCACGAGCGAAACCGACGCCGTCGCCCTGCTGCGCGAGTGTATCGACGACCCGGCGATCGTCGTGCTGGCCGAAGCGGGGGAGGAGACGTTCGGGGAGGACGCCGCGGGCGACGAAACCTACGAGCGCCTGCACGTGCAGGGCCTGCAGGCCGATGTCCTCGCGCACGCGTTGCGCCATGCCGCCGACCGCGCGCATCTGACACGCGATATGCGCCAGCGCGAGGCCGAGCTGCGCGCTCTATTCGATCTCAACCCGCATCCGATGTGGGTGTACGACGCTCGCTCGCTCGCCTTCCTCGCGGTCAACCAGGTGGCGGCCCGCGTCTACGGCTACAGCGAGCAGGAGTTCCTGTCGATGCGGGTCACCGACCTGCGTTCGGCAACGGACGCCGAACGGCAGACGCGGCAGGCGGCGCACGAATCGCCTGTGCTGGAGGTCGATGCGACGTCGGTCCACCGCACCCGTCACGGCGGCGACATCGAAGTGGAAATCCACCAGCGCGCACTGCCGCTGTGGGGGCCGCAGGCCCGGCTGGTGCAGGCGCGCGACGTGACGACGCAGCGGCGCGCGATGCGCATGCTGGAAACCAGCGAACGGCGCTTCCGCGACCTGTTCGAGCACAGCACCGGCTACATCTGCATCCACGATCTCGAAGGCGTCCTGTTCGCCGTCAACCAGGCGACGGCGGCGGCGCTCGGCACGACCGTGGCCGAACTGCTCGGCAGCGACATGCGCGAGCTGTACGAGCCCTCGCTGCGCGGCAGCTTCGACGACTACCTGCAGCGCATCGTGCGCAGCGGCGAAGACGCCGGGCTCTTGCGCGTGCGCAACCGGCGCGGCGAAGAACTGGTGTGGCAATACCGCAATCGCGTCTATCGCGACACCGACGGCAATTCCTACGTCATGGGCTACGCGCAGGACATCACGGCCTTGCGCGCGGCCGAACAGGCCTTCGCGCGCAGCGAGCGGCGCCTGCGCACGATCGCCGACACGCTGCCGCTGAAGATCGCCTACCTCGATGCCGACGAGCGCTTCGTCTTCGCCAACGAGGCCTATCAGCGGTCCTATCCGAGCCGTCCGTTGGTCGGCATGCACCTGCGCGATGCGATCGGCGCTGCGCGCTATGCGGCCCGGCGCACGTTCCTGGCGCGCGCACTGCGCGGCGAGCGCGTCGTGTTCGAAGAAGAAGAGGGCGAGGGCGACGCGTTTCGCTGCCGGGAAATCACCTACATCCCGGAAACCGGCGAGTCGGACGGCCGCGTGATCGGCGTGAACGCGATGGTTCAGGACGTCACCGCCGCCAAGCGCGAGCAGCGGCGACTGATCCACTTGAGCCAGGTCGACGGCATGACCGGCCTGATGAATCGCGGCGGCTTTCACGCGCGCCTCGAGAACGCGATCGTGCGTGCGCGCGACCAGAAATCGCTGCTGGCGGTGTTCTACCTGGACATCGACCGCTTCAAGCAGGTCAACGATACGCACGGCCACGCCGTCGGCGACGCGCTGATCCGCGCCTTCGCCGCGCGCATCGGCAGCAAGGTGCGCGCCTCGGACGTGGTCGCGCGCATCGGCGGCGACGAATTCACCTTGTTCATCGAAGGCGCGCGCGACGAGGACTACATCCGGCGCATCGCGGACAAGCTCGTCGCGGCGCTGGGACGGCCGTTCGAACTCGACGGCAAGGCGATCACCGTCTCGGTCGGGGCGAGCATCGGCGTCAGCCTTTGGCACGGCGACGGGCCGATCCATGCGGACCGCCTGATCGCGAGCGCCGATGCGCTGCTGTACGAGGCCAAGCAAGGGGGGCGCGCTACCTACCGGCTCGCGCGCGTCGATTCGACCAGCGAGCCGCGCGGTACCCGCGGCCACGAATAGCGGTCGTCCGCGAGGGGCGTCGCTAGCCGGCCAACGCTCCGGCGGGGACTTGCATCGTCAGGCAGTGCACGCTGCCGTTCTGCCAGATCAGCGCGCGCGCATCGACCGGCACGATCTGCCTGCCCGGATGCGCAGCGGCGATGACCTTGGCGGCTTCCGCATCGGTCGCGCCGCCGTAGGCCGGCATCAGCACGGCGTCGTTGACGACGAGGTAGTTCGCGTACGACGACACCAGCCGGCGGCCTTCGTCGACGATCGCGCGCGCCCACGGCAGCGGGAACAGCCGATACGGCTGCCCGTCGACGGTGCGCAGGCGGGCGATTTCCTCGTGCATGCGCGCGAGCTCGTCGTAGTGCGGATCGGCGGGGTCGTCGCAGGTCTGGAAGACGATCGCATCGTCCGGGGCGAAGCGCGCCAGCGTATCGATGTGCGCGTCGGTATCGTCGCCTTCGAGATAGCCGTACTGCAGCCAGAGCACGCGCGACGCGCCGAACGCATCGAGCAGCTGCGCATCCATCTCTTCCAGCGACATCTGCGGATGACGCTGGTGCAGACAGCGCCAGGTCGTCAGCAGCGTGCCGTTGCCGTCCGACTCGATCGCGCCGCCTTCCAGCGCCCAGTCGATGCGGCGGTGGCGCGCGGAACGGAATACGCCGCGCGCCAGCAGCGCCTCGATCAGGCGATCGTCGCGGCCGCCTTCGAACTTGCCGCCCCAGCCGGTGAAGCGGAAATCGACGAGTTCGAAGCCGCTGCCGTCGCTCAAGGTCAGCGGGCCGGAATCGCGCAGCCAGGTATCGTCGTACGCGGCTTCGACGAAGCGCACGCGCGCCGCATCGACGCCGGCAGCCGTCAGCAAACCGGTCGCGCGAGCGCGCACGGCGGCATCGGCGACGCAGATCAGCACTGGTTCGAAGCGCGCGATCGCAGCGGCCAGCGCGACGTAGGCCGATTCGATCTGCACCAGACGCGGCGCCCAATCGGTACCGGCGTGCGGCCAGGCAATGATCACCCCGGCCTGCGCTTCCCATTCGGCAGGCAGGCGAAAAGCCGTTTTCATGGGATCAGGAGTTCGGCGTGGCGCTGGCCGTATCGAGCACGCTGTGGATCACGCGGCTGCGCTCGAAATAGACCGTGTAGCCCTGGTAGCGCCAGCGGTGGATGACCGGATGGCGCGGCGCGTCGCCGCCGGCCGACGGCAGCTTTTCGACCGGTGCGCCGAAGCGCTTCTCGACCTGGGCCATGCTCATGCCGCGGGTCGGGACGTTGCCGCGCTCGACCGAGCGGTGCGACTGCTTCGCCGGGGTCGCCAGGGTATCGGCATGCGCGGACGGCAGCAGGACGGCACTGGAAAGCGCTGTCACCGCCACGAGAATGAACTTCATGAACATGGCTCAACCCCCTGTTGCGAAAGGACGAATGATCGAAAAACCGGTTCCCGCTTGCGCCTTTGTAGCAGAACCCGGCGAGTGCTTCCATGACAGCCGTTGCAGGGCGCGCAGGAGGCGCTGTATCGCCGGAAAACGAAAAGGGCCGCAGAGCGGCCCTTTTCCGTGCATCCGACAGGGCGAGCGCCTCAGCGCTGGCGCGCCTTGAAACGCGGATTGCTCTTGCAGATCACGAACACCTTGCCGCGGCGGCGAACGACCTTGCAGTCGCGATGGCGCTTCTTTGCGGACTTGAGGGACGACAACACTTTCATGGAACGCCTCGCAACGGTTTCTGGGACACGGAAAACGCGGAAGTATAAGGAAATTTTCTGCATATGCAAAGCCTTGCGGGCGTGTGCCCGCCCGGTCGGCGCGCCAGATGAACAAACTTACATCGATATCGGGGCTCCAATACCTTGCTTCGCCGCCGAATATGCATAGCGTAGGGGGATGTCCAGAGTCCTTACCATCGAAGACGACGCGGTGACCGCCGGCGAGATCGTGGCCGAGCTCAAGAGCCGCGGCAACGACGTCGAGTGGGTCGACAACGGCCGGGAAGGGCTCCGGCGAGCCCTCGGCGGCGACTACGACGCGATCACGCTCGACCGCATGCTGCCCGAACTCGACGGCCTGGCGCTGGTGACGGCGCTGCGCAAGGCCGGCGTACAGACGCCGGTGCTGATGATCAGCGCCCTCAGCGACGTCGACGAGCGTGTGCGCGGCCTGCGCGCCGGCGGCGACGACTACCTGACCAAGCCGTTCGCCCCGGACGAGATGGCCGCACGCGTCGAAGTGCTGCTGCGGCGCCAGCACCCGTCGGCGCGCGCCACCGTGCTCGGCGTGGGCGACCTGCAGCTCGATCTGATCGAGCGCAGCGCGCGGCGCGGCGGCCAGATGCTCGAACTGCTGCCGATCGAATTCCGCCTCCTCGAATTCCTGGTGCGCAATTCCGGCCAGGTGCTGACCCGCACGATGATCTTCGAAGCCGTCTGGGGCTATCATTTCGACCCCGGCACGAACGTCATCGATGTGCATATCGGCCGCCTGCGCAAGAAGGTGGACCCTCCCGGAATGCCGCCGCTGATCAAGACCGTGCGCGGATCGGGATACCTGCTTGCTGAAGCTGAGTGACCACTGGCGTTCCGCAACGACCCGCCTGATCTTCATCTACGGCGCGTTCTTCGTGCTGTGGAGCGTGCTGCTGATCGGCGCGGTCTACTGGGAAACCAACAGCTACCTCGAGCGCATCGTCGACGAGATCGTCGTGCAGCGTGCCGACTACCTCAAGTCGATCGAGCGCAGTAAATTGCCGGCTGCGCTGGAAGCGACCGGCGCGCTGGACCTGCGCGGCGTCATGTCGCTCGGCCTGTTCGACCGCGACGGGCACCGCCTCGAAGGCAACCTGGAGCGCCTGCCGGAAGACCTACCGGTCGACGGCCTGATCCACGCGCTGCCGAACGGCGTGCAGCGCAGCGGTGACGAACAGCGCCAGCCGGCGCGCGGCATTGCGGTGCGGCTGTCCAACGGCGAGCTGCTGGTGCTCGCGCGCGACACGCGGGTCATCGACCAGATCAGCACGATCCTGCGCCACGCGCTGCTGTGGGGGCTGACGCTCACGATCATTCCGGGCCTGATCGGCGGCTTCTACCTCAGCCGGCGGCCGCTGCGCCGCGTGCGCGAGATCGAGGCGGCGATCCAGCCGATCGCGCGCGGCGATCTCGGCCGCCGCCTGCCCGTGTCCAAGCGCGGCGACGAAGTGGACATGCTGGCGGCGATCGTCAATCGCATGCTCGGCGAGATCGAGCGCCTGATCGGCGAGGTCAAGGGCGTGTGCGACAGCATCGCGCACGATCTGCGCACCCCGCTGACGCGCCTTCGCGCGCAGTTGCACCGCCTGAAGCAGGGCGGCGGCGAAGACCCCGCGGCGACGCTGGAGCGCTGCATCGGCGACGTCGATTCGCTGCTCGATCGCTTCCGCGCGCTGCTGCGCATCTCCGAGCTCGAGGACCTGCGCCGCCGCGCGGGCTTCGGCCGCGTCGATCTCGGCGAGACGCTGCGCCAGGTGCACGAGCTGTATGCGCCGGTGGCCGAGGACAACGGCATCGCGTTCCGCCTCGAAGCCTCGCTGAAAACGTGCGTGCACGCGGATCCGAATCTGCTGTTCGAGGCGTTCAGCAATCTCGTCGCGAACGCGATCAAGTTCACCCCGCAAGGCGGCAAGGTCTGCGTGCGGGCGTCGGCCGACGCCGGCGGCCCGCGCGTGGACATCGTCGACAGCGGCCCCGGCATACCGCCGAGCGAGCGCGAGGCGGTGCTGCAGCGCTTCTATCGCAGCGAAGGCGAACGCGAAACGACGACGCCGGGCTACGGTCTCGGCCTCAGCATCGTCTCGGCGATCGTGCGCCTGCACGGATTCCGCTTGCAGATCGGCGCGAACGAGGGGGGCGGCGCGCGCGTCAGCGTGTACTGCTGGGACGATCCGCTGCCGGCGGCCGTGGTCGTGTCGTAGTCGCTGCGCGCCGTGTCGAATTGTCGCGGGTCAGTCGATACGCTTGGGCGTTGGGAGGGTTTTCCATGGGGCCATTGATCATTTTGTCGGCAATCGGAATCGCCATGGCGGCATTGGTCTGGCGCAGCCGGTCCATTTCCGCACGTCGGTCCGTTCCCGCGCGCCGGGATGCGCGCGGCGACAACAGCATCGGCGATGACGGCACTTTTTACGACAGCGGCGCCTACGGCAGGCGCGGAAAGGGTTGGTCTGGGCATGCCGGCGCCGACAGCACCGGCAATAGCGCCACTTTCTACGACACAGGCGTCTACGACGGCGGTGCGGAGGCCCCGACGGGGCATGCCGATACGCACTGCTCGGACAGCGGCGCCGGCTTCTCCGGCGACTGCAGCAGCGACGGTGGGGGCAGCAGTGGAGACTGAACCGGCACCCCCGGCGAAGTGGCTCCAGTCACGGTTCGAGATGAAGATTTCTTAATCGCTGCGGGGCTTGGCTTGGGAGGCGGCGGCGCATACCTTGGTGCGCTGCATCAGCCCCGTCCTGGTATTCCCGCATGATCGGAATCGTCCGCATCGCGCTGCAGCGCCCGTACACGTTCATCGTGCTGGCGCTGCTGATCCTGCTCATCGGTCCACTCGCAGCGCTGCGCACGCCGACGGACATCTTTCCCGAGATCCGCATCCCGATCATCGCGGTCGGCTGGCAGTACACGGGATTGCCGCCGGACGAGATGGCCGGTCGCATCACGACGCTGTACGAGCGCGTGCTGACGACCACGGTCAACGACATCGAGCACATCGAGGCTACCTCATACACCGGCTTCGGCATCGTCAAGATCTTCTTCCACCCCGGCGTGAACATCGCGACGGCGAACGCGCAGGTGGCGGCGATCTCGCAGACGGTCACCAAGCAGATGCCGGTCGGCACGACACCGCCGCTGATCCTCAACTACAACGCCGCGACCGTTCCGATCCTCCAGTTGGCGCTGTCCGGAAAGGGGCTGTCGGAACAGAACCTGGCCGACCTCGGCCTCAACATCGTGCGAACGCGCCTGGTGACGGTCGAAGGCGCGGCCATCCCGTATCCGTTCGGCGGTAAGAGCCGCCAGGTGCAGATCGACCTCGATTCGGCGGCACTGCAGGCGCGCGGATTGACCGGGCAGGACGTCGCCAACGCGCTGGCTGCGCAGAACCTGATCACGCCGGTCGGCACGCAGAAGATCGGCACGTTCGAGTACACGATCCAGCTCAACAACGCGCCGTCGGTCATTTCCGACCTCGGCGATCTGCCGGTGAAGGTCGTCAACGGCGCCACGGTCTATATCCGCGACGTCGCCAACGTGCGCGACGGCAACGCGCCGCAGACCAACATCGTCCACGTCGAAGGCGCCCGCTCGGTGCTGATGTCGGTGCTGAAGAACGGTGCGACCTCCACGCTCGACATCGTGGCCGGCATCAAGGCCAAGCTGGCCGAGATCGCGCCGAGCTTGCCGGAGGCGCTGACGATCAAGCCCGTCAACGACCAGTCGATCTTCGTGCGCGCCGCGATCAAGGGCGTCGCCTTCGAAGGCGTCATCGCAGCGCTGCTGACCAGCGTCATGGTGCTGCTGTTCCTCGGCAGCTGGCGGTCGACGCTGATCATCGCGACCTCGATACCGCTGTCGGTGCTCGGCGCGATCATCTGTCTTTCCGCCTTCGGAGAGACGCTCAACATCATGACGCTCGGCGGCCTGGCGCTCGCGGTCGGCATTCTCGTCGACGAGGCGACGGTGACGATCGAGAACATCAACTGGCACCTCGAGCACGGCAAGGACGTCGAGACCGCGATCATGGACGGCGCCGCGCAGATCGTCGTGCCGGCGTTCGTCTCGCTGCTGTGCATCTGCATCGTGTTCGTGCCGATGTTCTTCCTGCAGGGCATCGCCCGCTACCTGTTCGTACCGATGGCCGAGGCGGTCATTTTCGCGATGGTGTGCTCGTTCCTGTTGTCGCGCACGCTGGTGCCGACGATGTCGAAATACTTGCTGCGTGCGCACGCGCCGACCGTCGACGGTCATGGCCATGCGGTCGACCTGCCGCCGACGCGCAATCCGCTGGTCCGGTTCCAGCGTCGCTTCGAGCGCGGCTTCGAGAATTTCCGCGAGCGCTACATCGACATGCTCAAGCTCGCGCTGCTGAACCGGCGCGTGTTCGTGACGGCATTCCTGCTGTTCATCGCGGCGTCGTTCCTGCTGGCGCCGTTCCTCGGCCGCAACTTCTTCCCGGCCGTCGATGGCGGGCAGATTCTCATTCACGCGCGAGCGCAAATCGGCACGCGCGTGGAGGAAACGGCGAACCAGTTCGCCCAGGTCGAGAAGGTGATCCGCCAGATCATTCCGCCGCAGGACCTGGACGTGATGGCCGACAACATCGGCACCTACATCAGTACGATCAACACGACGTACAACAACACCGGCCTGGCCGGCGAGCAGGACGGCGACATCCAGATCGGCCTCCGGGAAGGTCACAAGCCGACGGCCGAATACGTCAAGAAGATGCGCGAGGAGCTGCCCCGGCGCTTCCCCGGCATGACGTTCTCGTTCCCGCCGGCGGACATCGTCAGCCAGATCCTCAACTTCGGTTCGCCTGCGCCGATCGACCTGCAGATCCGCGGCAGCAACGTGAACGCGAATTTCGACTACGCCAATACGCTGCTGCCGAAGATCCGAGCGATTCCGGGCATCGCCGACGTGCGCATCCAGCAGGCGAGGACCAGCCCTTACTTCAACGTCGATCTCGATCGCACGCGTGCGCAGGAACTGGGCATCACCACGCGCGACGTGACCAGCAGTCTCGGCGTGAACCTCGCCGGCAGCAGCCAGGTCGCGCCGACGTTCTGGCTCAATCCGCAGAACGGCGTGTCGTATCCGATCGTGATCCAGGCGCCGCAATACAACCTCGATTCGCTCAATGCGTTGGCGAACCTGCCCATCGGCGGCGCCGGCGGAACGTCGCAAGTGCTCGGCGGCGTCGCCAACTTCACGCGTACGACCGGCAATGCGATCGTCAGCCAGTACGACATCCAGTCGCTGGTCCAGATCAATGCGACGACACAGGGCCGCGATCTCGGTTCGGTCGCGACCGACGTGCGGCGCGTCATCGCGGAAACGGCCAAGCAGGTGCCGAAAGGCTCGCAGGTCGTGCTGGTCGGCCAGGTCGAGACGATGAAGAACGCCTTCACCGGCCTGCTGTTCGGCCTCGCCGGCGCGATCGTATTGATCTATTTGCTGATCGTGGTCAATTTCCAGTCGTGGAGCGATCCGTTCGTGATCATCACGGCGCTGCCGGCGGCGATCGCGGGCATCATCTGGATGCTGTTCATCACCTACACGCCGATTTCGGTGCCTGCGTTGACCGGCGCGATCATGTGCATGGGCGTGGCGACAGCCAACAGCGTGCTCGTGATCAGCTTCGCGCGCGAACGCTTGGACGCGCTCGGCGATGCCACCGCCGCCGCGATCGAAGCGGGCTTCGTGCGCTGCCGCCCGGTCATCATGACGGCGCTGGCGATGATGATCGGCATGGTGCCGATGTCGCTCGGCCTCGGCGAGGGCGGCGAGCAGAATGCGCCGCTCGGCCGCGCCGTCATCGGCGGCCTGATCTTCGCCACGGTTTCCACGCTCATCTTCGTCCCCGTCGTTTTCAGCATCGTGCACCGCAACTTCGGCAAGAAACACGCGCCGCAGCCGGCCGTTGGAGGTCTTCATGTCGCCTGAACTCACCGCCCCGAACGTGTCGCGCGCCAAATTGCGCGCAGCGGGGATCATCGGAATCGTCGTCGTCGCCGGCGTGGTCGGCATCGGCCTGATCACCCGCGCCTCCGGCGAAGCGCAGCTGAAAAGCTGGACCGACGAGCAGGCAATTCCTACCGTCTCGCTGATCGCACCGGTCGGCGACGGCAAGGGCGGCACGCTCGACCTGCCCGGACGCCTCGAGGCGTATTCGCGCGCGCCGCTGTACGCACGCGTCAGCGGCTACCTGAAGACCTGGACCGCCGACATCGGCACGCCGGTGAAGGCGGGCCAGCTGCTCGCCGAGATCGAGACGCCCGACCTCGACCAGCAGTTGCTGCAGGCGAAGGCGGACCTGGCCAGCGCACAGGCGAACGCGGCGCTCGCGTCGACCACCGCCAAGCGCTGGCAGGCGATGCAGGGCACCGATTCGGTATCCAAGCAGGAAGTCGACGAGAAGGTCGGCGACTACAACACCAAGCAGGCGCTGGTGAAGGCGGCGCAGGCGAACGTCGACCGCGTGCAGGCGCAGAAGGGCTTCACGCGCATCGTCGCGCCGTTCGACGGCATCGTCACCGCGCGCGACACCGACATCGGCGCATTGATCAACGTCGGCGGCGGCGTCGGCCAGGAGCTGTTCGTCGTGTCCGATACGAAGAAGCTGCGCGTCTACGTGAACGTGCCGCAGATCTACGTGCCGAGCATTCCGTCCGGCACGAAGGCGACGATCACGGTGCCGGAACATCCGAACAAGTCCTACAGCGCCACGGTCGAGTCGTCGTCGCAGGCCGTCAATGTCGCGTCCGGCAGCACGCTGATGCAGCTCGGCGTCGACAATGCCAAGGGCGAACTGCTTCCGGGCGGCTTCGCCAACGTCACGCTCGACCTGCCGCGCAACGCGACGGCGCTCAGCATTCCGTCGAGCGCGTTGATGTTCAACAAGTCCGGCCTGCACGTGGCCACGGTCGGCGCCGGCGACAAGGTCGTGCTGAAGGACGTCAAGATCAGCCGCGACCTCGGCAAGACGATCGAACTCTCGTCCGGCCTCGACGCTGCCGACCGCGTGATCGACAGCCCGCCGGACGGCATCGCCGACGGCGATCCGGTGCGCATCGCCGAAGCGGCGCCGAAGGCCGCCGAGGCAGGGAAGGGCGACAATGCCAAGAAAGGCTGATCTCGCGCTGGCTGCGGCCGTCGTGCTGGCGCTGGCGGGCTGTTCGCTGGCGCCGACGTTGAAGGTGCCCGAAGTCCCCGTCGCGCAGAGCTACAAGGAAGAAGCGCCGTGGACGCCGGCGCAGCCGGCCGACCAGATCAAGCGCGACGCCTGGTGGACGCTGTACGGCGACGCCGAACTCGATGACCTGCAGACCAAGCTCGTCGCAGGCAGCCCCGACCTGGCCGCGGCACTTGCACGCTATCAGCAGTCGCAGGCGATCAGCGATCAGCTGCATTCCGGCCTGTTCCCGACCCTCGCCGGCGTCGCGAGTTCGGAGCGCGACCGCCAGTCGCGTGCCAAGCCGCTGCGTGTGCTGGGTCCCAATTCGCCGGACAACTACGGCCAATACACGCTCGGCGCCGAGCTCGACTACGAGGTCGACCTGTGGGGCCGCGTGCGCAACCAGGTCGCTGCCGGCAATGCGAGTGCGGCCGCGGCCGCGGCCGATCTGGAATCGGCGCGCCTCAGCCTGCAGGCGCAACTGGCCGACGACTACATCGTGCTGCGCGGACTCGATCGCCAACTCGCGCTGCTGCGCGACACCGTCACGGCCTATCAGAAGGCGCTCGAACTGACCCAGGCGCGCCATGCCGGCGGCATCGCGTCCGGGCTCGACGTCGCACGTGCGCAGACGCAGATCGACAGCGCGCGTTCGCAAGTGGCGCAGACGCAGGCGCAGCGCGCACTGGCCGAACATGCGATCGCGGCGCTGATCGGCGAGTCGGCGTCTTCGTTCTCGCTGGCCGCGCGCACCGACGAACTCAAGCTCGTGCAGGCGCCGGTCGGCATGCCGTCGACCCTGCTGCAGCGCCGGCCGGATATCGCCGCCGCGCAGCGCCGCGTCGAAGCGGCCAACGCCACCATCGGCGTCACGCGCGCCGCGTTCTTCCCGGCGATCACGCTGAGCGCCGCGGCCGGCTTCCAGAGCGGCCAGAGCAGCAATTGGATCAAGGCGCCGAACAGCTACTGGTCGATCGGCCCGTCGCTGCTGCTGACGCTGTTCGACGCCGGCAAGCGCAAGGCCGAGGTCGCGCAGGCGCAGGCGCAGCTCGACGAGCAGGGCGCCACTTACCGCGGCGTCGTGGTCGCTGCGTTCCAGCAGGTCGAGGACAACCTGGCGCTGCTGCATCACTACGCCGACGCCGCAGCGGCCGATCGCTCCGCCGTCACGGCGGCGCAGCAGACGCTGGACCTGTCGACGGCGCGCTATCGCGAAGGCGCCGTGAACTACCTCGACGTGGTCACCGCGCAGACGACCGCGCTGCAGATCCAGAGCGAGCAGCTCGATCTCGACACGCGCCAGCTGCGCGCCAGCGTCGCCTTGATTCGCGCGCTCGGCGGCGGCTGGTCGGCGGTGCCGGAACTGGCCGAAGCCGGCGCTGGCGCCTCGCCGAAGTAGTCCGTCCGCGGCACCGCCCCGGCGCCGGCGCTCCGGGGGCAGTACCTTCGGCACTGCGCGTGCGCGGCGGTTCTGGCAAAGTTGCCCGTCCACCAAGAGGGGCGGGAAGCGCATGCGTCATCGTAGCCGGGGTTCGCTGGGGCTGGTTTTCGGGTTGCTGGTCGTTCGTGCCGCTTCTGCGGCTGCCGATCCTGCGATGGAGTACGCACGCGATCCGGCGCAGCCGATCGATCAGGCCTACACCGCCGCCATCCGCGAGTACACGACCGATCCCTCGTTCAATTCGCCGCTGACCGACTACCTGCCGGCCTCGCCGACCGTGCCGACGCCGGAGAAAGTGCTCGGCCACATCTCGGGCGCACCGAACTGGTTGCCGTACACCGCCGACGTGCATCGCTATTTCCGCGAGCTCGCCAAGGCCAGCCCTCGCGTCAAGGTGTTCTCGATCGGTACTTCGGAGGAAGGGCGCGAGATGATCGCGGTCGCGATCGCCGACGAGAAGCTGCTCGCCGATCTCGACGCGAACAAGGCGCGCCTGGCCAAGCTCGGCGACCCGCGCACGCTGGCTCAGGGCGATGCCGAAGCCGACCGGCTGCTCGCGCAGTCGACGCCGGTCTACTACATCACCGGCACGATCCATTCGACCGAAACCGGCGCGCCGACCGCGTTGATGGAACTGGCCTATCGCCTCGCCGTCGACGACGCGCCGTACATCAAGAAGATCCGCTCGCAGGTCGTCACGCTGATCACGCCGGTCGTCGAGACCGACGGCCGCGACCGCATGGTCGACCTGTACAACTGGCACCTGGCGCATCCGGGCGAGCAGTATCCGCCGCTGCTGTACTGGGGCCACTACGTCGCGCACGACAACAACCGCGATGCGATGACGCTGACCTTGAAGCTCAGCCGCAACGTGCTCGACACCTACGTCGGCTGGCATGCGCAGGTGCTGCACGACCTGCACGAGTCGGTGCCGTTCCTGTACGACAACACGGTCGGCGACGGCCCCTACAACGCCTGGATCGATCCGATCCTGGCCAACGAATGGCAGCAGCTCGGCTGGGACAACGTGCAGCAGCTGACCCGCTTCGGCATGCCTGGCGTGTTCACGCACGGCGAGTTCGACACCTGGAGTCCCGGGTATCTGATGTTCATGGCGGCCATGCACAACGGCATCAGCCGCCTGTACGAAACCTTCGGCAACGCCGGCGCCGACACCGAGAAGCGCACGCTGACGCCGTCGCAGTACCAGCGCACCTGGTATCGGCCCAATCCGCCGCTGCCGGAAGTGACCTGGTCGCAACGCAACAACAACAACTACGAGCAGAGCGGCCTGCTGACGGCGCTGAATTATTTCGCCGACAACGCGCCACAGTTCCTGCACAACTACTACCTCAAGAGCAAGCGCTCGATCGAGAAGCCGGCCACTGACGGCCCTGCCGCTTACGTACTGCCCGCCGACGAGAAGCGTGGCGGCTCGCAGGCACGCCTGCTGCGCCTGCTGCAACTCCAGCACGCCGAGATCAGCCGCACGACGGCGCCGATGACGGTGATGGTGCCGGCGTCGAAGAAGGCGCCGGAGAAGGGCGCCGACGAGGACAAGTCCGGCAAGGACGCGAAGAAGCCCGAGCCTCCGAAGACCGAACCGCGCACCTTCCCGGCCGGCAGCTACGTCGTGCGCATGGATCAGCCGTATTCGCGCATCGCCGATGCGCTGCTCGATCGCCAGTACTGGTCGCCGAAGGACCCGCAGAAGGAGCCGTACGACGATACCGGCTGGTCGATGGGCGATTCGTTCAACGTGCAGGTCGTGCGCGTCGTCGACACCGCGGTGCTGAAGGCGCCGATGCAGGCGGTGACGCAGCCGGTCGACGTCGCTGCGGGCCTCGCCGGGATCGACGCCGCCGCGGCGAAGCTGCCGCGCATCGCGTTGATGCACACCTGGCTGCACACGCAGACCGAAGGCTGGTGGCGCATGGCGCTGGACCAGCTCGGCGTGAAGTACGACTACATCAGCACGCAGGACGTCGCGCGCATCCGCAACCTGCATGCGAAGTACGACGTGATCCTGTTCGGCCCGGTCGGCGCGAGCCCGCAGCGCATCGTCGACGGCCTGCCGATGTGGGGCAACCCGATGCCGTGGAAGACCACCAAGCTGACGCCGAACCTCGGCACGATCGATTCGACCGATGACATCCGCCCCGGTCTCGGCGCGGAGGGTGTCGAACGCCTGAAGCAGTTCGTGCGCGAAGGCGGCCTGCTGATCACCTCAGAAGACACCGCGCGCTTCGCGATCGAGCAAGGCATGGCACCGGGCGTGACCGTCACGCCGGCGAAGGACCTGCGCGTGGTCGGCAGCATCCTCGAAGCGCAGTTCGTCGATCGCAACGCCACGCCGATCGCGGCCGGCTACGCCGAAGACCGCCTGCCGGTGTACAGCGCCGAAGGCATGTCGTTCATGCTGTCCAACCTGGTCAACGGCGACGGCAAGCTGCCGAACAAGAAGGACTACGAACGCGAAACCGGCCGCGGCGGTCCGTCCGAAGCCGATGTGCCGCAAGGTCGCGCCTACGCCGAGCCGCCGCCGCTGCCCGAAGCGAAGCCGTGGGAAGCGCTGCCGCTCAATGCCGAGCAGCAGCGGCGCAATCCGTACGTGATCCCGCAGGACCAGCGCCCGAAGGCGATCCTGCGCTTCGCCGATTCCAAGTCGCTGCTGATCTCGGGCCTGCTCGACAATTCGAAGAACATCGCCGAACGCGCTGCGGTCGTCGACGCGCGCTACGGCAAGGGCCACGTGTTGTTGTTCGCGAACAATCCGATCTGGCGCGGCGAAACGATTGGTGCCTACGCGCTGGTGTTCAACGCGATCACGCATTTCGATCGGTTGTGAGGAGGTGGGCAGGCGGCGTGCAGCCGTCCACCACTACTTGCCGTCATTCCCGCTTCCGCGGGAATGACGACAATAGAAGATGTCGTTTCGACTCAGTGCACGCGGGAAGGACGGCTATATGGCGCATCTGGCCCACTCGAACATGTGTCGACCCGCATCGAACGCTCCTCGCGCTCCCGCCCGTATCGCCGCCCCGGCCCGCAGGTTAAACTCCGCGCACCTGAGGTGACTGCCGGCGTGGCCGGCGGTTGAAACGGGAATCCGGTGCGCCGCGTCGTGAATCGACGCCAGGCTATTCCGGAGCTGCCCCCGCAACGGTAGGCGAGCAGACGATCCGCACACAGCCACTGTGCTCACGGCATGGGAAGGCGCGGATCGGGAAGGGGTTCCACCCTTCGCTCGCGAGCCCGGAGACCGGCCTCGAGGTACGACCCGACATGCGGTGGGCATCGTCACGGGAACGGCTGCCTTCCGTGCAGCGGTCTCCCGGCTCCCGCCGTCTGTCCCGACGCCATCGACACCGCGCGGGTAGGCGCGGCCAAGGAGCCCGAAGTGCAATTCCGTCATCCGTATATCCGCCGATCCGCATTGGCGGCCGCTTTGCTGTCCGTGCTCGACCCCGGTTTCGTCCGCTGCGCGCTCGCCGACGAAGCACCGACCGATCTCGATCAAGTCGTCGTCACCGCGACGCGCACCGCGCAGACCGAAGACCAGACCCTCGCCGCGATCACCGTGATCGACCGCGCCGAGATCGATCGCCTGCAGCCGGCCACGCTGGCCGATCTGCTGCAGGGAACCCCGGGCATGTCGATCGCCAACAACGGCGGCCCCGGCAAGCAGACGTCGCTGTTCCTGCGCGGCACCGAGTTCGATCACGTGCTGGTCCTCGTCGACGGCTTCAAGCTCGGCTCGGCGACCAGCGGCACCGCGGCGATCCAGGACATTCCGATCGAGCAGATCGAGCGCGTGGAAATCGTGCGAGGTCCGTTCTCCAGCTTGTACGGGTCCGAAGCGCTCGGCGGCGTGATCCAGATCTTCACGCGTCATGCGCAGGGCAGCTTCGTGCCGAATGCCAGCTACGGCGTCGGCAGCTACAGCACGCAGCATGCGTCCGCCGGCGTCGCCGGCACCGGCGCACAAGGCTGGTACTCGGTCGAGGCATCGCACGAGCAGAGCAACGGCATCAACGCGTGCCGTGTCGGCGCCGCCGAGGCATTCGCAGGCTGCTTTGCCGACGAGCCCGATCGCGACGGCTACCGCAACACCGCGTTGTCGCTGCAAGGCGGCTACCGTTTCGACGAGGCCTGGGACGCCGACCTGCGCGCATTCCGCTCCGAAGGCAACAATCACTACGACGGCAGCTTCAGCAACGAGTCGGATACCGTTTCGCAGGTGATCGGCGGCAAGCTGCACTACAAGCCGACATCGAACATCGCGCTCACGCTCGGACTCGGCCAGAGCGCCGATCTCGCCGACGACTACTTGAACGGCGTCTACACGGACACCTTCGACACGCACCGCGATCTCGGTACGCTGCAGGGTGACATCACGCTCGGCGGCGCGCTGCTCAGCCTCGGCTACGACTGGCAGCGCGACCGTGTCGACAGCAGCACCGAGTACGCGGTCGACCATCGCATCAACAGCGGCGTCTTCGCGCAGTGGCAACAAACCTTCGGCGCGCAGTCGCTGCAGGCGAGCGTCCGTCACGACGAGAACAGCCAGTTCGGCGGCAAGACCACCGGCAGCGCGCTGTGGGGGTGGGATTTCACCGACACGCTGCGCCTGACCGCGAGCGCCGGTACCGCATTCAAGGCGCCTACGTTCAACGATCTCTACTACCCCGGCTACGGCAATCCCGATCTCAAGCCGGAGAACTCGCGCAACGTCGAACTCGGTCTGCGCGGCAAGGAGAGCTGGGGCGGCTGGTCGCTCGCCGCGTTCCAGAACACCATCGACGACCTGATCGCATACGACGCCGCTTCGGGCCTGCCCGGCAACGTCGATCGCGCACGCATTCGCGGTTTGGAAGCATCGGCGAACACGACGTTGGCAGGCTGGCTCCTGCGCGGCAGCGCGACCTGGCTCAGCCCGCGCAACGAAGGCACCGACGACGGCAAGATCCTGCCGCGCCGCGCGCGCCTCAGCGGCCGCTTCGACGCCGATCGCAGCTTCGGCGCCTTCAGCGTCGGCGGCAGCGTCTACGCCGCCGATCGCCGCTACGACGATCTCGCCAATACGACGCCGCTCGGTGGCTACACGCTGACCGACCTGCGCATCGCGTACGTGCTGACGGACGCGTGGAAGCTGCAGCTGGCTGCCAACAACGTGTTCGACAAGCGCTACGAAACCGCCGCGTTCTACAACCAGCTCGGCCGCAACTACATGTTGACGGTGCGCTACCAGCCGGCGAAGTGACGCGTCCCACCGAGAGGTCCATCCGATGACACCGCTGCCTCGCCCCGTCTCGCTCGGCCTGTTCGCCGCCTTGCTCACCGTGATGCTGGCGACACGCTTCCATCACTTCGGCACGGCGCTGAACCTGCCGGACGCGTCGATGGCGGTGCTGTTCCTGGGCGGGCTGTATCTGCGGCGGCATGCGGCGTTCGTCGCCTTCGTCGCGCTCGCGGTCGTGATCGACTGGATCTCGATCGACTATGCCGGCGTCAGCAGTTTCTGCGTGACGCCGGCGTATGCATTCCTGTTGCCGGCCTACGCGGTACTCTGGTACGGCGCACGCGCGTACGCTGACCGCTTGCAACCCACGTCGGCTTCGCTGGCGCTCGCCTTCGGCATCGCGCTGCTGTGCGCCTCGGCTTCGTTCGCGATCTCCAACGGCGCGTTCTACTGGCTCGGCGGCCGCTACGCGAATCCGCACGTCGGCGAGTACCTGATGCGATTGTGGCAATGGGGCCCGCTGTTCGTGCGTACGACGCTGTGCTACATCGCGGTGGCGCTGGCGGCGCACGCGGTGCTGGCACGGGTCGCGCGTGCGCGCAGCCTCCGTGCGATCTGATCCGAACTCGAAAGGAGCCTCCATGCCGCATCGCACTCTGCCGTTCTTACCCGCGCGCACGCAGGTCGCCATCGGCGCGGCGCTCGCCTTGCTGATGCTCTGCACGCGCGGCCAACATTTCGCCAGCGTGCACGCGTTGCCCAGTGCATCGTGGGCGGTATTCTTCCTCGCCGGTGCGCTGCTGCGGACACGCTGGATGTTCGCCGGATTGTTCGCGCTCGCTTCGCTGCTCGACTGGGGCAGCTACGCCGCCGGCACGATCAGCGATTGGTGCCTCAGTCCTGCGTACTGGGCTTTGCTGCCGGCGTACGGCACGTTGTGGCTGGCCGGACGCCTTTACGCACGCCTGCATCGAGACGAAATCTCGACGATCCCGCGCCTCGCGCTCGTGCTGATCGGCGCGGCCTTCGTCGCCTATCTGATTTCCGGGGGCTGCTACTACGCGTTCTCCGGCCACTACACGCCGACCTTCGCCGGATTCCCGCCGCGCATCGCGCAGTACTATCCCCGCGCGCTCGGCACCTTGGCCGGCTACGTGGGGACCGCGTTCGCGCTCGTCGCTGCCGTTCACGCGGCCGCGGCACGCCATGCGGCGACGCCGCAGCAGGCTCGCGCATGAGTACCGAACGCGACGCGATGACGCCGGAAGAACGCCACCGCGAACGGATGCAGCGCAAGAAGGAACTCGTCGATCGCCGCATCGCGCGGGCGACGATCGAGCGCGGCGTGGTCGTCGTCAATACCGGCAACGGCAAAGGCAAGAGCTCGTCCGGTTTCGGTATGCTGGCACGTTCCCTCGGTCACGGTTTTCGCTGCGGCGTCGTGCAGTTCATCAAGGGCAGCTTCTCCACCGGCGAAGAAGCCTTCTTCCGCCGCTTCGAAGACGAGCTCGACTATCACGTGATGGGCGAGGGCTACACCTGGGAGACGCAGGACAAGGAGCGCGACATCGCGGCCGCGCAGTCGGCGTGGCAGGTCGCGGCACGGATGCTGGCCGATGCGAGCTACGATTTCGTGCTGCTCGACGAACTCAACATCGCCCTGGTCAAGCAATACGTGCAACTGGAGCAGGTAACCGCCGCACTCGCGGCACGCCCGCCTCAGCAGCACGTGGTGATCACCGGCCGCGGCGCACCGGACGGATTGATCGAAGTCGCCGACACCGTCACCGAGATGCGCGTCGTCAAGCACGCGTTCCAGGCCGGCATCAAGGCGCAGAAGGGCATCGAGCTCTGAGGCCATGACGACGTTCCGCGCGTGCCCTGCGTTGCTGGTTTCGGCGCCCGCGTCGGGGCAGGGCAAGACCAGCGTGACCGCCGCGCTCGCGCGCTGGCACACGCGCCAGGGCCTGCGCGTGCGCGTATTCAAGACCGGCCCCGACTTCCTCGATCCGCAGGTGCTGGAGCGCGCAAGCGGCGCGCCCGTCTATCAGATCGATCTGTGGATGACCGGCGAAGCCGAAGCGCGCGCGCAGCTGTATGCGGCCGCCGGCGAGGCCGATCTGATCCTGGTCGAAGGCGCGATGGGACTGTTCGACGGCGCGCCGTCGAGCGCGGATCTCGCGCAGCGGTTCGTTATGCCGGTACTGGCCGTCATCGACGGCTCGGCGATGGCGCAGACGTTCGGCGCGCTGGCGAGCGGTCTTGCGCACTACCGCGACGGCGTTGTCCTGTTCGGCGTGGCGGCCAACCGTATCGGCAGCGCCTATCACGCGCAGCTGTTGCGCGAGAGCCTGCCACCCGAACTGCAATGGCTCGGCGCGCTGCCGCGCGACGCAGCGCTCGCGTTGCCGGAGCGTCATCTCGGTCTCGTCGCCGCAGGCGAAGTCGCCGATCTCGATCGGCGCCTGGACGCGCTGGCCGATGCGTGGGCGCTGCATGCGGCGACCGTACTGCCGCCTGCCGTGTCGTTTCCATCGGCCGCCGCGGCGCCGGCTGCGAATCGTCTGCGCGGCTGCCGCATCGCGATCGCGCGCGACGCGGCGTTCTGCTTTCTCTACCCGGCCAATCTCGACCTGCTGGGCGAGGAGGGCGCCGAACTCGCGTTCTTCTCGCCGCTGGCCGGCGACGCGCTGCCGCACTGCGATGCAGTCTGGCTGCCTGGCGGCTATCCGGAATTGCATCGCGAGCCGCTCGCGCGATGCACCGGTCTGCATGCGGCGCTGCATGCGCACGTCGACGCCGGCAAGCCACTGCTCGCCGAATGCGGCGGGTTGCTGTTCGCGCTCGACACCCTGGCCGACCGCGACGGAAACGCAGCGAAGATGGCCGGGCTCGTGCCGGGCCGTGCGGCGATGCAGCCACGGCTGGCGGCGCTCGGCCTGCAGAGCGTCGACCTGCCTGAAGGCACGCTGCGCGGCCACACGTTCCACTACGCGCATGCCGAGATCGACGCCGAGCCGATCGCGACCGCTGTGAATCCGAATCGCGGGCCGAGCGGCGAACACGTCTATCGCCGCGGTCGCCTCACCGCGAGTTTCGTGCACTTCTATTTTCCGTCCAATCCGGACGCCGCGGCGCGGCTGTTCCTGCCGTGACGACGATGCTGGCGATGCTCGCCGCAGTCGTGCTGGACGCCTGGCTCGGCGAGCCGCGCCGGTCGCATCCGCTCGTCGCCTTCGGCCGCGTGGCCGTATGGATGGAAAAACGGCTATACGCGAATCACCGCGCGGCCGGCGTGCTGGCTTGGACGTGCGCCGTCGTGCCGCTCATCGTAGCCGCCTGGCTCGCCTTGCGAACGCTCCCGCCGTGGGCGGCGATGGCGGCGAGTGCCTTGCTGCTGTATCTCGCGATCGGATTGCGCAGTCTCGGCGAGCATGCGCGGCCGGTTGCCACCGCATTGGACGCAGGTGATCTGGACGCTGCGCGCGCTGCCGTCGCGCGCATGGTCAGTCGCGACACCGCCTTGCTCGATGCAGACCGTGTCGCCGCGGCTGCGACCGAATCGGTGCTGGAGAACGGCAACGACGCCGTCTTCGGCGCGTTGTTCTGGTTCGCGCTGCTCGGCGCGCCGGGCGCCGTGCTGTATCGACTGGCGAACACGCTCGACGCCATGTGGGGCTATCGCACGCCGCATTACGAACGCTTCGGTTGGGCCGCGGCGCGCATCGACGACGTCTTGAACTACGTGCCGGCGCGGTTGACGGCATTGACGTATGCCGCGCTCGGCGGGAGCCGGCGCGCGCTGCGCTGCTGGCGGAGTCAGGCTCCGCACTGGGACAGCCCGAATGCGGGGCCTGTGATGGCCGCTGGCGCGGGCGCGCTCGGCGTGCGGCTCGGTGGCGCGGCGCCGTATCATGGGGTCTGGGAGGAGCGCCCGGATCTCGGCGAGGGGGCCGTTGCCGACGCCGCTTCGATCACGCGGGCGTTGCAGCTGGTGCGCCGAGGTACGGCGCTGTGGCTGCTCGTGGCCGTGCTCGCCGCAGTCGCGACGGCAGGCGGGGGAGGTGCGCATGCTTGAACATGGCGGCCGCCTGCGCCAGGCCGCGCATCGATACGATATCGCGCTGGAGCGCTGGCTCGACCTGTCGACCGGCATCAGCCCGTTCGCATGGCCGGTGCCCGACGTGCCCGCCGTGGTCTGGCACCGTTTGCCCGAAGAGGACGATGGCCTGGACGACGCGGCGCGCGACTACTACCGGACTCGCAGCGTACTGCCGGTCGCGGGCACGCAGGCGGCGATCCAAGCGCTGCCGAGGCTGCGCAGCGCTTGCCGCGTCGGCATCATCGCGCCCGGCTACGCCGAACATGCACACGCGTGGCGGGGCGCGGGACATTCGGTCGAGACGCGCGGCGCCGAGGCGCTGATCGAACATGGCGATCACTACGATGTCGTCGTGCTGATCCACCCGAACAATCCCGGCGGCGAGCGCTTCGATGTCGCGTCGCTGTTGCAGCTGCACGAGCGCCTGGCAGCGCGCGGCGGCTGGCTGGTCGTCGACGAAGCATTCATCGACGCTACGCCGGAGTGCAGCCTCTGTGCGGACAGCGATCGCGAAGGTCTCGTCGTGTTGCGGTCGGCCGGCAAGTTCTTCGGATTGGCCGGAGCGCGTGCGGGTTTCGTCTGCGCGGCTCCGGCATTGCTCGAACATCTTCGCGAGCAGCTCGGCCCGTGGACGTTGAGCGGACCGGCGCGCTACGTGCTGCGTCGGGCGCTGCTCGACCGCACCTGGCACGATACTGCTCGCAACCGGCTCATCGCGGCGAGTGGACGATTGGCAGGCCTGCTCGAGCGGCACGGACTCGAACCGAGCGCTGGCTGCGCGTTCTTCCAGTGGCGCATCGACGAACGGGCCGCGGCGCTGCACGGCGCGCTGGCCGAACGTGGCATCCTGACCCGCTTGTTCGAGACGCCGGCGAGCCTGCGCTTCGGCCTGCCCGGCGACGAGGCTTCGTTCCGGCGCCTCGACGATGGATTGCGCGAGGCCGTGCACCGATGAGCGCGCACGTGCTGATGGTGCAGGGCTGTACGTCGGATGCGGGCAAGAGCGCGCTCGTCACTGCGCTGTGCCGCTGGCTGCGACGGCGAGGCATTGCCGTGGCGCCGTTCAAGCCGCAGAACATGGCGCTGAATTCCGCCGTCACCGTCGACGGCGGCGAGATCGGTCGCGCGCAAGCCGTGCAGGCACAGGCGTGCGGCTTGCCGCCGCATACCGATTTCAATCCGGTGCTGCTGAAGCCGAACAGCGACGTCGGCGCGCAAGTGATCGTGCACGGCCACGCGATCGGCAACATGGATGCGCGCCACTACCACGACTACAAGCGCGTCGCGTTCGAAGCCGTGCTCGCTTCGCATGCGCGCTTGCTGGCACAGTACGACGCGCTGGTCGTCGAAGGCGCCGGCAGTCCCGCCGAGATCAACTTGCGCGATCGCGACATCGCGAACATGGGCTACGCCGAAGCCGTCGATTGCCCGGTGATCCTGATCGCCGACATCGACCGCGGCGGCGTGTTCGCCCATCTGGTCGGCACGCTGGCGCTGCTCTCGCCGAGCGAACGCGCTCGCGTGGCTGGCTTCGTGATCAATAAGTTCCGCGGCGACATTGCCTTGCTGCAACCGGGGCTCGACTGGCTCGAACGCGAGACGGGCAAGCCCGTGCTCGGCGTGCTGCCGTACCTGCACGGACTCGCGCTCGAGGCCGAAGACGCGCTGCCGCGGGCCTCGTCGCACACGCTGTCGGCGCGCCTGCGCGTGATCGCGCCGGCGCTGCCGCGCATCAGCAATCACACCGATTTCGATGCGCTGCGGGCGCATCGCGAAGTCGCCTTCGACTTCATCGGACCCGGCAGCGCGATTCCGCCTTGCGACCTGATCGTGCTACCGGGGTCGAAGTCCACGCGCGCCGATCTCGCGTGGCTGCGCGACAACGGCTGGGCCGAAGCCATTTCGCGCCACCTGCGCTATGGCGGCAAGCTCATCGGCATCTGCGGGGGATTGCAGATGCTCGGTCGCGCGCTCCACGATCCGCTCGGCATCGAAGGCGAAGCCGGATCGAGCGAAGGACTGGGCCTGCTCGACCTGGAAACGACACTGGAACCCGGCAAGCAGCTGCACAACGTGCGCGGTCGCCTCGCATTCGCCGATGCCGACGTGCGTGGCTATGAGATCCATTGCGGCGTCAGCCGCGGGCCAGCCATGGAAACGCCCGTGTGCCGGCTCGACGACGGCCGCGTCGACGGCGCGCGTTCGGCCGACGGCCGGATCCTCGGCAGTTATCTGCATGGCTTGTTCGACGCGCCCGATGCGCTGCAGGCACTGCTCGCGTGGGCGGGCCTGCGCGACGCCGAGCGCGTCGACATGCACGCCTTGCGCGAAGCGAGCATCGACCGGCTTGCCGATGCCGTCGAATCGCACCTGGATACCGCCGCGCTGTCGCGCTTGCTCGGAGTGGACGTCTCATGCGCAGTCTGATCCTGGGAGGCGCACGTTCGGGCAAGAGTGCGCTCGCCGAACGCATCGCGAGCGAGTCCGCGCGCGAGGTCGTCTACGTCGCCACGGCGCAGGCGCGCGATGCTGAGATGGCCGAGCGCATCGCGCATCATCGAGCGCGCCGCCCGTCGTGCTGGCTGTGCGTGGAAGAGCCGCTCGCGCTCGCCGGCGTCCTGCGACGGCAGGCGCGCGAAGACCGTTGCGTGCTCGTCGATTGCCTGACGCTGTGGCTGAGCAATATGCTCGGCGGCGGGGACCTGCAATGCTTCGAGCGCGAACGCGCAGCCCTGCTCGAAACGCTGCCGGCGCTGCCGGGCGAAATCGTGCTGGTCAGCAACGAGGTGGGCCTCGGCATCGTTCCGCTCGGCGAACTGACCCGGCGCTATGTGGACGAGGCGGGTCGTCTGCACCAGGCGCTGGCAGCGCAGTGCGAACGCGTGATCTTTGTCGCCGCCGGCTTGCCGCTGGCCTTGAAAGGAACCTTGCCGTGATCGCCGATTGGCTGCTCGAACCGTGCCGTGCTCCGGATGCCGAGATCGCGCAGGCCGCGCGCGCGCGCCAGCTGCAACTGACCAAGCCGCCGGGATCGCTCGGCGCGCTGGAAACCCTCGCGGTGCGGCTGGCCTCGCTGCAGCGAAATCCGCAGCCGCAAGTCGAACGCGTCTGGATCAGCGTATTCGCGGCCGACCATGGCGTCGCCGTCGAGAGCGTCTCCGCGTTTCCGCAGGCGGTGACCGGCGAGATGGTGCGCAACTTCGCCGGTGGCGGCGCGGCGATCAGCGTGCTCGCGCGAGCACTCGGCGCGACGCTCGAGGTGATCCATCTCGGCACCGTCAACGATCCCGGCGAGATAGCCGGCGTGCGCCGCGCGATCATCGCGCCGTCGAGCGCAAACCTGTGCGAGCAAGCGGCGATGAGCGAGGAACAGCTGCAGCAGGCGCTTGCAGCCGGCGCCGACAGCGTCCGTTCGGCGAGGGAGGCCGGAGCGCAGCTGTTCATCGGTGGCGAAATGGGCATCGCGAACACGACGTCGGCGACCGCGCTCGCCTGCGCCTTGCTCGGTGAGGCGCCGGCCGCGCTGACCGGTGCCGGCACCGGACTCGATGCCGCGGGCATCGCGCACAAGATTGCGGTCGTCGAGCGCGCGTTGGCGCATCACGCCGGTCCCCACAACGCACGCGAACAGCTGCGCCGTCTCGGCGGCTTCGAAATCGCCGCGCTGTGCGGCGCCTATATCGCCGCGGCGCAAGCGGGAGTTCCCGTGCTCGTCGACGGCTTCATCGCGACGGCGGCCGCTCTCGCCGCGAAACGGATCAACGGCGGCGTGCGCGATTGGCTGCTGTTCGCGCATCGTTCGCACGAGCGCGGCCATACGCGGCTGCTGGCGGCACTGGCGGCCGAGCCGCTGCTCGATCTCGGCCTGCGTCTCGGCGAAGCCAGCGGCGCGGCGACGGCGGTGCCGCTGCTGCGCCTGGCCTGCGCACTGCACAACGGCATGGCTACGTTCGCAGAAGCCTGCGTGTCGACCGCGTGAACGTGTCGATCGACCTGCTGCGCCATGGCGACACCGGGCAGCGCAGCTATCGCGGCCAGCTCGACGACGCGCTGACGGCCGACGGCTGGACCCAATTGCGCGCTGCCGTTGACGACCGCGATTGGGATACGATCGTATCGTCGCCGTTGCAGCGCTGCGCCGCCTTCGCGCACGAGCTGGCCGATGCGCGCGGCGTGCCGCTGCGGCTCGACGCGCGGTTCGCCGAATACCATTTCGGCGACTGGCAGGGCGTGCCGATCGAACGGTTGGCGGAAGAGCAGGGCGGAGCACTCGAACGCTTCTGGGCCGATCCGGTCGCGCATCCACCACCCGGTGCGGAAACCCTCGACGCATTTCGCACGCGACTGTGCGCCGCGCTGGACGAGGTTGCCGGACGCACGGACGAACGACGAACGCTGGTGGTCACGCACGGCGGCGCGATTCGCTTGTTGCGCTGTCTTGCCGAGCGACGCGGCTACGGCGACATGGCCGGCATCGACGTTCCCCATGCGTCACTGCACACGCTGGCGTGGCCGGCGCCAGGCGCACGCTGATGCTGCGCGGCCTGCACGTCGCGATCGGATTCCTGACTCGCCTGCCGGTGCCGACGCCGCCGTTCGACGACAAGGCGGCGCAAGCGGCGTCGGTCGCGTGGTATCCGCTGGTCGGCGCGCTGATCGGCGCGTTGCTGTGCGTGCTCGCCTGGATCCTGCAAGGTGCGCCGCCGGTGCTGTCGGCGGCGCTGATCGTGACCGCATGGGTCGTCTTGACCGGCGCGTTGCATCTGGATGGACTGGCCGACAGCGCGGATGCGTGGATCGGCGGTCTCGGCAGCCGCGAACGCACGCTCGATATCATGAAGGACCCGCGTTCGGGCCCGGCGGGCGTCGTCGCGCTGGTGCTGGTGCTGCTGCTGAAGTTCGCTGCGCTGGCGAGCCTGGGTTCGACTTCGCAGGCGTCGCTGCTGCTCGCGCCCGTGCTGGCACGCGCGGGATTGACGGCGCTTTTCGTAGCCATGCCGTATGCGCGGCGGGAAGGCCTCGCCAGCGCGCTGACGCAGGCGCCGCAGCAGGCGTGTTCGTGGTCGCTGGGCGTGACGCTGGTTTCGTGCCTGTGCTTCGGACTGCACGGTGCAATTGCCGTTGCAGCGGCCGCACTGGTGTGGTTCGCATGGCGACGAGCATGCTTGAAGCGGCTCGGAGGGTTTACCGGGGATACCGCCGGTGCGCTGGCCGAAATGACCGAAGTAGCGGTATTGGTTTGCGCCGCGCTACTGGCTCCTTAGCGGCCGATCGATCGAATCGATCCATCGAATATGGAGAGCGTATGTCCGATCCCATCGTCACACTGATAAACGTTTTCACGGTGGAACCTTCGAACCAGCAGCGGCTCGTGGATCTGCTGACGCGAGCGACGGATGGCCTCGTCGACCGCGCACCGGGGTTCATCTGTTCGACGCTCCATCGCAGCCTGGATGGAACCAAGGTTGCGATGTACGCCCGGTGGCGAAGCGCCGCAGACTACGAAGCCATGCGCAAGGACCCGCGACCGCTGCCGTTTCTTCAGGAGGCGCTGACGTTCGCGAGTTTCGAGCCCGGGATGTATGTGGCGGTCAGAACATTCGAGCCGCTTCTTCACGACGACGGCACGGGAATCCGATCGTGAAGCGAACCGGGATCTGTGCGGCAAGATGCGTTCGAAGCGCAGCTCACATCGCCTGACGCGCGTTACGACTTCGGCGAGATGCCGGTGCCCGTTGCCCGAAGCCGCGACGACAGTACCCAGCCCATCGGCTCGGCGCCACCGACGTAGAGGACTGCCGTATAGCCTTTGTATTCGACGTAGGCGACGAGATTGTCCCGAGGCACCACGAAGATGCCGGGCATTGCGCAATCGCGAGACGGCGCCGAATAGAACTGCAGGCGGCCCGTTCCAACGACTTCTCTGATGGCGTCGGAGCCGGGAATCTGGATTCCGGATTCGTATCCGGCGTCGCTGAGCTGTTTGCATGCGGCGTCGTCTCGGGCAACGGCAACCGAAGTGGCGAACAACAGCGCCGATGCGAGAAGCGTGGCAATCATTCGTGTTCCGGCGGCCCGTGGTGACATGGCGAATCCTGCTCGTGTCCGGCTGTGACGACAAGACCGTGGTGGAGGTCGCGTGCAAGCACGGCATCAGCGCGGCGACGTTCCACTCGCGGCGGTCCGAGTACGGCTGAGATCGGCGAATGCGGCTCGGCGCAGTTCGCCGTACGCCGCAATCAGGGCATCGAGCTTGAATGCGCGATTGAGCCCGCTGGTATTGGGCATGACCCAAGCGTGAGCGCCTTCGAACGACGCGGCCTGCAGGCCCCACTCGATGCGGGTGCGCCGTTCGATCGCGCGATACGCGGCTTTGCCTATGAAGGCGAGATGGACCGGCGCGTAGGCTCTTATCCGCATCCTCAGCGCAGCGGCTCCGGCAACGAACTCGTGCGGTGCGATTTCGCCGGAGCCGACGGTCGCTCGTCGCACTGCCGTCGTGAGACCGCAGCCATAGTGCAAAAGCGCCTCGCTGTCGGACGAGGCCAGCCGAGTCGGTGTGAAGCCGGCCTCGTGAAGGACGCGCCAGAAGCGATTGGTCGGGTTCGCGAAGGGACGTTTCACAGCCGCCGAGCTGAGTCCCGGGTTGAGCCCGCAGAAGACGACCTTGAGGCCAGGCCCTAGAATATCCGGAAAAACGGGCGCATCCGACCCGTCCGGTCCCTGCTCATCCATCGGTACGTTCACGGCCATGCTTCATGGTGCGCACAGGGGCTCCTTCGCACAAGACCGGAGCGCGCGCAGGCCCATGGCGAACCGCGTTGCTACTTCATGTGCTTCGCAAGAAACGCCAGCATCAGCGACGCGACTTCATCGTTCTGTTCGTCGAGAACGAAGTGCCCGGCATCGAGCAGATGCAGCTCGGAGTCGGGAAGGTCGCGCTTGTAGGCCTCGGCGCCCGCGGCGACGAAAGAAGGATCGTTCCTGCCCCACACGATCAGGGTCGGCGGCTTGTGCTCGCGAAGCCAGGCCTGCCATGCGGGATACGAGGCGACGTTCGTCCTGTAGTCGTACAAAAGGTCGCCTTGAATCTCGCGCTGTCCCGGCTGGGTCAGATGAGCGTATTCGTCCTTCCACGTGTCCGGGTTGTAGCGCTCCGGGTGAGACGTGCCCAGCGTGTGCCGTTGCTCTGCGCCGGCGAACGACACGAAGGCATCGAGAACGCCTTGATGCGCGTAGGGGTCCTTCCAGAACTCGGCAATGCCGGCCCATTTCTTTCCCAAGCCTTCCTCGTAGGCATTCGCGTTGGAGACGATCAGCGCTCGAGCACGGTCCGGATGTTCGGCCAGCATCCGAAATCCGACCGGGCCGCCGTAGTCGTGGAGGAACAGGGCATATCGACGGATGGATAGCGTTTCGAGTAGCGCGTTCGTGGTCAGCGCGAGACGATCGAACGTGTATGCGTACGCGGATCGCGGCGGCGCATCGCTGTTGCCGAATCCGGGAAAGTCGGGTGCGATGACGTGATACCGCGGCGCCAGCAGCGGAATCAGGGTGTCGAATTCACGCGAGGACGACGGAAAGCCGTGAAGGAGGACGATGGCGGGCGCATCTTTGGATCCGGCCTCGCGGTAGAAGACGCCGACGCCATCCACGGTCGCCTTGTGATAGGTCGTCGTTGCAGACGTGGCTTGCATGGGTGAAGTGCTCCCGACGGCGGGCAGCGCCAGCATCAAGGCGATCAGGGGACGGAACATCGTTTGGCGAGCTCTGGGGAAGGCATTCGGCGGCGGCTGAGTTGCGCGTGGAATGTACCGCGGGGCGCGGTAGCTGGATTGGGGGGATGTCGTGGTAGCGAGTGGATCTTATATTTTACATAATATGCAGATTTCCGAAGGCTGAAATATTAAAAAGAAGGAGGGCGGCCGCAGAAGCAATTCGCTTCCAGAACGCGCGATCTTCAGATTTTTTTGCGCGATCCGCATTAATGCGCGCGATGGTTCTCATGCGGTCAATGGAAAGAGCGTCAGCAATCAGAACTGCTATGCGGTCATCCGCGTGCGATATCCCGCGACGATAACTGCTGATAGCGGCCCGCGTAACACCTAGAAATTCTGCTATGGAATAATCGCTTTCAATCGACAGTTTAATTTTAAGTTGATCTATGAGATCGCTGGTCGTGCTCACGTCGATGCCTTTGATGGTTGAGCGGAGGGGAGTGGTAGTGTTGTCCTGAAGTCGTCGATGATGGCGCGAATGTCCGCAAGAAGAGTATCTCTGTCTAAGTATAATTCGTCTATTTTATCATTATAAGCGTTAATGGTTTCGGTTACTTTATCGCTCGGGACATACTCAGTATTAAGTTCTTTTATTTCTATAATCTTAGATTTTAGCTCCAAGGTAGTCTCTATTATCTCGAACACTTGTTTCATTCGCATCGTTCGAAATATCGATTCAGAGATCTTTGTTCCAACTTCGTTAAACAAATGCAAATCGTCTATTCTGTCGAATATTTGAGATGGCACAACAAGCATATCTTTCGAATTTATCTCTTCAAATAGTTTTGTCGTCTCACCAAAAAATTCTTGGAAGTTATTTTTTTCATTGTCCACAGAAAGCATGGGCAAAAATTCTATATTCGTCCGCCACGCAGAGAAGTGCGGAAGCATTTTTGACGCGATCGCGTTTCTTCTTGTTTCATTCTCGTAGCGGCGGTCACGCAACGTAAGCGTGCGCTGCCATATCGGTATGAAGAGAGCTGCTACCACTGCCAGTAGTGATCCAACCCCTTGAATCCAAGCCGCGAGAAGGCTGCTCTGGAACATGCCGCATGCCCAACTTGGTGTTCGCATGCACATTGCGGTGATTGCCGCTCCGCCGGCAAAACTTCCGATCAACGGCAGATGCTTGGTGAGGGCGTTCGTCATGGGCGCTCCTTCGTCGATTGGAGCGATGGTAACGCCCATTTACGTCATAGCCCATTGACGCGTCATTGGGCATTGACGTATCGTCTGTCTCGCAGCCGTGCGGCTGATATCAGGGGCAGGGGCTATGCACAGCATCGAAGCGGTTGCGGCCGTCGTTCTGGTTGCCGTTCTCTCGTACATCCTCGGTTTACTTCAACGCCAGCCGGCGCGCCCTGAGCGGCTTCCCCTGGCCTTTCAGTCAGCGTCGCCGGCTGGCACTTCTTTGGACGAGCTGCGTTTGGAGCTGCCGCGATGATCGCCGCGCTCGACGCATCCGAGCAGTCCGTGCTGGAAGCGATGACCGGCCGGTCTGAGCTCGCACGCGAGTACGTGATTGTCCGGCTGCGCATGGTGCCGCACGTGCAAGACGCGGCGGCGCGATCCCATCTGCTAGAGCGTGCGGCGGACGTGTTGCTCGGTGGGTGGTTGCAGTGACCGACGCCGAGTTCATCCACGCATGCGCCGTCCTGTCAGGCGTGATCGCCGGCCTCGGGGCGATCTTGGTTGCGGCGTTCCTCGCTTTCGGACGCAGCGACCAATGAGTCATCACGTTCAATCGTCCTGGCTCGTCGGCGCCGGCATCGCCGCTGCCTCCTATCTGTTCCGCCGCTCTCTGTGGGCCTTTTTCCGAGGGTGGTTCCGGTGATGTGTGAAGCGGATGCGCGCTCGATCAACGAAGCGTTCGTGATGCTCATGTGTGCCGGCGTCGGCATTGGGTTCGTGTCGCGCTATCTCGGCGTGCTGCTCGCAGATGGCGCGTGGCTGTTCGCGGTGCGCGTTCGCTTCATGCGCCGGTATGCCCGTCGGCTGCGTTGCCTTGCTCGGGGGCGTGCATGAATTTCTCGGTGATCACGTTCATGCAGCCGGGTGACTGGTTCGTTTTCGTCGCCGTGTTCGGGGCGCTGCAAGCGCTGATGCTGATGGCGCTATTCCACGCGCTGCGGTCGCGTGATTCGCGCAAATGAACGTCGCACGCGCACGTCGAAAGGAAGGGGAGAGGTTTTCGCGCCTAGAGCTTGGGTTGGCTGAAGCCGGGGCACGCCAGGTTGAACGCGGCGTCGTTCTCACGTGCTGCGACTGCCGGCGAACGATCGGTTATCCGCGCCGCTACATCGGGGAGTCATCGGCGCCGGTCTGCATGCCGTGCGTCCATCAATCGTTTCGACAAGGGGGCTTGAAGTGAGCAGCGACGAAGAGTTGTCCGCCGATGAGCGCGACGAAAACGTGGCGCTTGATCTGACCGCGATGATTGGGGGCTACCTGCGCGAACGGAAGCTACGCGGCTCGATCGAGTGGGACGGGCTGGAACTGCTCGTGCGCTGGACTGCGAGCGAGGAGGGCGAGTTTTGAGTGCGTTGGCTGCACCGTCGCGGTTCAACACGTCGCCTAGTGCGTTGGCAGCGTCGGCGCGTGAGTACGCCGACACGCTCCGTGCGCTGGATGCCCCGTTCGAATCTCTCGCCAAAGAGCGCGCATTGGCGAGAGCCGCCGGGCGCGAGCGCGGCGCGCAGCGCCGCGCCGCGCCGGGGCTTGTTCCAATAGAGAACAACTGTCCCGCGATCCCGGAAGCGGGCAGGGCGCTCAGGGTTAGGGCCTCTCGCGTGCAGATCGACGGCCACGCCCGGCGCATGAAGCGCATGCGCGGTGTTGTCGAGCACTCGATGCGCCTCGCGGAGAGCCAGCTCGTGCGTCAGGGAGGGTTCCGTTTCAAGCGACTGCTCGTGACGCTGACCTACGCAAAGGTTGACGGCTGGAAGCCGGAAGATATTTCCGCCTATGTGCGTGTCGCGCGTAAATGGGCCATACGAAAGGGCTTCCCGTTGAAGTTCACCTGGGTTGCCGAGCTGCAAAAGCGCGGCGCGGTGCACTACCACGTGTGCATGTGGATTCCGGTGCGGTGCCGCTTGCCCGAGGCCGATCTGTACGGCTGGTGGGTGCATGGGTCGAGCAACGTGAAAAAGGTCTACGGCGGCGCGTCCGGCGTCATGGCCTACCTCGGGAAGTACCTCACAAAGGGCGGACCCGAGCAGTCGATGAAGTTTCCGAAGGGCGCGCGGATGTTCGGCGCAGGCGGCCTCGACTGCGAACAGAGGCGGGAAATGCGGTACCGGCTCGCTCCGTTCTGGGTGCGTGACGAGCTAGGGACGTTCGCCGATATCAGACGGATTGTGGGTGGTTGGGTGGATCGCGAAAGCGGTCTTTTCGTGGCGTCGCCGTGGAAAATCGAAATCGATGGAGCGGGGCGCGTGTGGTGTTTTAAACCAGCCGTTTAGACGGCTAAAGCCAAAGGGGCTAGACGTGGATATCACTATCGAAAGTGCGGAAGTTGAAAAGGTCGAGCGCGAGTGGGAAGGCGTGAAGCGCACGTCGTACAACCAGTGGGCGTTGCTGAAGCAAGGCGGCTTCGTGCTTTCGTTCATCGTGTCGCATCAGCATGAGACGGATGCGCTGAAGCCGGGTCGCTATGTGCTCGATCCGACCTCGTTTTCCAGCAAAGCGGGGCGTTTGTCCGTCGAGCGCGTGAAGTTGAAACCGGCCGCGCCGCAGCCGGCGGCTAAGGCTTAAGCCGTGCTGGTGCAGGTCTGCCCGCCCGATCAATTCGACGCAGCGACGCAGACCTGCGCCGGCCCGGTTTGGGTCGAATACGCGGGCGGTTTACCGCCGCTGTCCGCGACGGACGGAACGGAGATTGCCGGCGCCATTGTTGGCGTGTGGGCGCTCGCCTGGGTCGTTCGCCAACTCGTGCGGGTCATTCGAAGAGGGTAAGGCTCATGTTGAAGAAGGTGAAGGGCAAGCTGGTCGCGGTGTCGTCGGGTGCGTCCCTGGCGGTGTTCGGTGCGCAGATGGCGATGGCGCAGAGCGGCACCGGTTTCGGCGCTGCTGTGACCAGCACGATCGACGACGCCAAGGGCGATGTGACGACGGTGGGTATCGCCGTTCTCGGCGTGTGCGTGCTGATCGCGTGTATCGCGTGGATTCGTCGCGCGGCCAAGTGATCGGCTGAGGGGCAGGGCGCCTTCGGGCGCCCTTTTTTTTCGATCGGGGGACATGGTATGGAGGGTAAAACGTATGGACGGCTATTTCGTTCTGCTGGCGGTTTTGCCGGCGATGTGGCTTATTCTGTCGGGGTGATCGCGCGACTTGCGCGGGTGCTGATCGTTGCGGTGTTGTTCGCGTTTGGCGGTGAGGTTTTTGCTCAGTCCTACGACTGCTCTGGTGCCCAGTTTCAGTGTGAGAAGGATGTCGCTGGTCAGCCGACGCCGGGTTTGTGGCCGGGTGGCTCGTGTCAGGCTGGAGGTAGCAGCGTTCAAGTCATCTACCACGGCTCCGTGGTGTTGACGATTCAGTGCTCGGTGGTCACCAATCCGTGTACTACTGCTCCGTCGTCCAGTGCATGTTTGACGTACTGCGCGTCGAATCCTACGGCAGCGGGTTGCGAGTCGCAGCCGTATTGCTCGACGCATCCGACAGACCTTGCGTGTAGCGATCCGAACATTTGCCATAACAATCCGACATCGAGTTCCTGCGTCCAGATTTGCGCGACGGACCCTAGCAAGTGCACGCCACCTCCGGATTTCTGTACGGCGAATCCGACTGACCTCGCATGCAGCGACCCGAGCATCTGTCACAACAATCCGACGTCGCCTTCGTGTCAACAGATTTGCTCGACGGACCCGACGAAGTGCACGCCGCCTGTGGATCCTTGTGTTGCCGATCCGACTGGTCCTACGTGCTCACAGGACCCGCCAGACTATTGCACGGAGCATCCCGACACTGAGGGCTGCGTGACCGCGCCGGGCTATTGCAACACGCATCCGAACGCGGCGGGGTGTCCTAACGCGCCGGGCTATTGCAACGTTAACCCTATGGCTTCGGGGTGTCCGACCGCTCCGGATTATTGCAACGTGCATCCGGAAGCATCGGGGTGCGAGTCGGCGCCGAACTACTGCAACGCGCATCCTGATTCTCCAGGCTGCGCGAGTGCTCCTGGGTATTGCAACGTCAATCCGGGCGCGCCTGGTTGTCCCACGGCGGCGGGGTATTGCAATCTCAATCCTAGTGCGCCGGGCTGCCCTGGGTCGGCTCCTTACTGTGTGACGCATCCGGATGATCCTGCGTGTAAGAACGATGCAAATTCGCCGCCGTGGTGCCACGACCACCCTGACGACGCGGCCTGTAAGAACGATGCGAATACACCTGGGTTTTGCAGTCAGCCGGCGAACGATGCGAATCCGTCGTGTCCGCAGAACCAGCCCGGCAGCACCGAGTACTGCGCAAGACATCCTGGCGACCTTGCGTGTATGCCGGCAGCGAACTTTTGCCACGCTAACCCCAACGACCCGTCGTGCCGGGCCCAGTTTTGCGCGGCCAATCCAACGGACCCGAGCTGCGCGCACGATGGCAGCGGGTGTAATCCAGATACCGATAGCGGTTGCAGTGGAAACGATTTTTGCAAGGACAATCCTGATGTCGTTGCGTGCGCAAAGCCTGAGGCGAGCGGAGGAGCCAATTGCACCGAGCAGCCGAACTGCGAAGGTGAGGAGGTTCTTTGCCTTGTTGCGTTGGAAGCGTGGCGGTCGGCTTGCGCAACGGAGAAGGCGTTTCCTATGACGGGCGATGTTCCGACCGGCTTGGAAGGGCAGCGTCCCGAAGACTTGCAGGTGATAGAGGATCACGGCGATGACATGCTGTCGAGACTCGATAGCGGCGGTTTTCTTGGTGGTGGGTCGTGTCCACAGTTGCCGTCGTTTAGCGCCATGGGGGCGAGCTTTAGCTTTGCGGATGCGCCGTGGTTTTGCAGCTTCGTGAGCGCGTTGGGCGGCATCATTTTCTTTGTCGGTACGGCGATCGCCGTCGGCATCTTAGCGAAGGGGTGACGTATGCCTGTTGTTGTTGCGTGGATAGGGATGCTCGTTGGCACGCTTTGGAACGTGGCGCGGGATGTGTTGCCCGGCCTGGTCGGTCGCGTGATGCTCGCGTTAGGTTTGTCGTACGTCGCTAACTCGGTGGGGTTGCCGGCACTCAAAGCGTTTTTGCAGTCGCATATGTCGGGCGTGCCTGCTGATGTTGTGCAGCTTCTCGGTGCTTTGCAGTTTGATAAGGCGATAGTTTTGATCGTGTCTGCGGGCGTGGCGATGCAGGCGAATCGGCTGGTGCTCTCGAAGAGGAGCGGCTGATGATCCGGTTGCTCACGGGGCAGCCTGGGCACGGTAAGACGTTGCGCGCGTTGTGGCTTGCGCTGCAGGAAAAGAAGGTGGGACGGGAGGTTTACGCGTGCCGTGTTCGCGGTCTTGACTTCGAGAAAACGGGTTTTAAGGAGCTGCCGTCGCTGAGCGATTGGCAGTCGTTGCCTGATGGCTCTGTGGTGCTTGTGGACGAGTGCTATGCCGACATTCCGGCGAGGGGGCCCGGTAAGCCTCCGTCGGCGTGGGAAGAGGCGCTTGCCACGCATCGGCATCGCGGCTTCGACTTCATCTTGATCGCCCAGTTGGGAAGCCAGATTTCGACGTTCGTGCGGGCGTTGGTCGATTCGCACGTGCACGTGCGTCGGAAGTGGGGTTTCGAGAAAGCTGTGTTGCTTGAGTGGGATCGTTATCAGGCGGCGGTTTCGAGTGACGCTGAGGTTAAGCAGGCTCGTAAAATTGGTTGGTCGTACCCTCGTGAAGTGTTCGGGCTGTACAAGTCTGCTGAAGTCCATACGGCTAAACGGCGCGTTCCGTGGCAGCTTGTCGCGGTGCCGGTGCTGGTTTTGGTCGTGGGATTTTGTGCCTGGTCCGTTGTGCATCGTTTCAAGGGGCGAGGGGCGAAGCCTGAGGCGAGCAGTGAGAGCGTCGCGTCGGCGGCGCCTGGCGTTTCGCCGTCTAAAGACAAGGCCAAGTCGTCGCCTATGAGTGCCATGGCGTACGTCGAGCAGATGACGCCGCGTATTCCTGCCATGCCGTGGTCGGCGCCGTGGCACGACGACTTTAAGCCCAAGGCCGAGCCGGACATCATGTGCGTGAACACGGAGGCGAAGGGTTGCCGGTGCTATACGGAGCAGATCACGCCGGTGTCGGTTGCGAAGGCGCAGTGCGAGCAGATCGCGTTGCATGGGATTTACAACCCGTATCGGCAACCGTTGACGCAAAATCTGAACACGGATTATCCGGCGGAGCGACCGACGCGTAGCGCTTCGGATCGCTCGGGTTCCGGTGATCCCCAGCGGTCCGCGGTGGTCGCGGTGCCGCGCTCGTTGCCCTATCAGTCGTTGCCGGCGCCGAAACCGCGTTTCTAAGCGTTATTGGCCGTACGTCAGTTCGGACTGTCGGAACGCTCGACGTGAGGCCTCAGAGCCCCATTGCTCGAGTTCTCGTGCTGTGTAGTGTGTCGGACCGGGCAGTTGGCCGGCTAGGCGTGCACGCTCGGTCATTACCCATATGCAGAGGTTCGCTTCCACGCGGGCGCGTATGATCTGCGCGCGTGTCGGTTTGTATGTTGTGTCGTTGGTCATCGGGTGCTCCTTCAGTCTTCGCCGTGGGTGGCAGTGGTGGTCACTTTTTCGTTTTTCGGAAAAAGTGGCCTCCGCTGTCGCCTATGGCGACCGAACCGCATGCGCAAGGGCGCTGCGTCAAGCGGCGTCGTGGCCCTGCAGGGCGACGTAGGAGCCGATATCGGCGTTTCCGCTGTGACTACCTGTGTTTCGGGTGCATAGGTCCGGCGCCGCTTGATGCAGTGAACGCGTATGCGACTAGCTGTCGGCTCTTGGCGATCGCGAAGCGGCTTCCGCTTTCGACCCTCCGCAGCATGTGCAGTGTCCTCGGCGTGCGACGATCTGCAGTCGTTGCAGGTCCTCGCCGATCCAGTCGCGGTGCTCGGCTAGTCTCCGAGGCTCCACCATAGGCGTGTCCGCGAAGATCGTGCGACGTGCACGATCGTTGACGATTCCGTCACGTAGCCACAGGGCAGACTCGATCTGTGCGGGTGTGCAGCGGTAGCCGCTCGGCGTGTGGATGATCCCGTCGACGTCGAGGTGCCAGCCGTCGAACGGTGGGCAAAGCTCCATTGGTATAATCTCCCCAGGTACAGCGCTCAGGGGGCGCTATGGCAGTTCGCGAGGCCGCGAAGCTTGGGTTTGTATTTGTGATCGGCGTGTGTATCGGCGCGTGGGGACTTTGGTCTTTACAGCGCTTAACAACAGACGGATGGATTGCACGCCGTACGTGGCATCGCCTAGGCGCTGGTGAATCGTGTGTGCAAGGGCGTCTCGAATGGCGCGATCCGTCTGGCGTACTTCATGTACCGCAAGAGGACGGGCATGACATTCCCTGTGCGGCCGGGCATCGGTTCAACCGTTGAACATGCCAAGTAGAGGCGCCGCAGAGCACCTCTGAAATTTGACATAATATGCATTGCGCACTTTAAAGCATGGCCGGCACGGAAGCTGCTTGCCGTCGTATCTCACCGGTGCCGGTAGGCATTTTGATCAATGCCTCCTCACGGGGCATGTCCGCCGCCGCATGACGGCATGCAGCTAAATATGCGTGACCCAGCGCGACGGCGCGGCGCTGCGGCAATCAAAGACCGCGACAAGGCCGATACCTGCCCTTGGCGCCGTCACGCCAGAATTTGAGCGCATCGAGGTCTTCCATCGCCTTCCGATACGTCTTGGCGACCTTCGACTTCGCGGAATCGGAGACATTCAGCGTGACTACGCCACCCGACGACTTTACTGTCCCAGGTGTGAGCAGGCGATCCAATGTCTCGACAGAGCGAGGAGTCACGTCTGCTTTTCTTGAAACCAAGTTACGCCCCATGTTTGATGTCAGTGCGAACGTTTTTTCGAAGTATTGCAAAATGTCGTGACACGTCGGGAACGGCAATGCTTGCTGGGATGGGTCATGAATGATCCGTGGCGACGATAAACGTTTTGTGAACATTTGCTGCAACGACGCTATCTCGCTCTGACCGCGCTGGCGTTGCCTCAAGCGCTGACCGCGCGGCTAAATGCTTGAGCATACCTAGCGCGGAAATGTGCCATGGCTCCCTCCATGCTCTGTGCCGACTAGTGAGGCCGTTACAACGAGCTCACGCTACGCGAGTCGGAAACAGCGTCTTCAAATGCTGTTGGAACTTATCCGTGATCGCGTTGAAACCCGGCTTGGCCGGATGGAGTTCGTTGTGCCAAGAGGACGTTTGTGGCGCGAGCGTACCTTGCGTCGAAACGATCGAAACCTTCGGATGGCTCGTAAAGGTGCTTAAGACCGCGGCAAACTGCTGCAGCATTGCCTTCACGACGCCAGACGCTGAGTTCGGAGTTGGCTTTGGGAAGCCGTGCAAATCAAACGTAGGTTTCAGCCAGGGGCCCAGAGTGCAGATCCCTCGACCATCGGGGATCGCGTAGTCGTAGCCGTGGAAAACAAGGTGCGTGGTCGGACTGAGCTGATCGCGCAGGGAAATGAGATCTTCATAACCGGCGCGTACTAGTGCCAACGCTGCGTCGAAGCGAGCTTGGTGAATTTGCTCGGCCGGAGATAGCGCCGCGTCATAGTCGCGAATCCATATCGCCATAGGATTGTCAACGATGTCATTGCCACCGCCGGAGAACAGCAATACATCCCATGGCCCTCCAGCTGGGCAACCTTCTTTAAGATTTTGGATCAGTCGCTTCCGCTGGTCGACACCCAGCATGAAGCGCACTTCATCGCCCGCATCAGCCATGTTCAGGATGGGCACCCCCAATCGCTTTTCCAAACGCGGAATGATGCCGCCGCCGAATAGTGGGTATGGATAGTCGAACCAAGAATCTCCTTCGGCCAGCATCTGCAACGGCTGAAACGTAGACCCTGCGTCGGGGGCGCGACGACGCCCAGCGGTGGTCGGCGCAGCCGGCCTCCGCGCCCCGCGTGCTTTCATGATCTTCAACGTGGCGGTGTACTCGTGTTTGCGCTGTTCGCGTTCGCTTTGGCGTTGAGCACGTAGCCTGGACCGCTCCTTGCCGATGGTGGCCAAAGACACGTCCGCCGTCGCTTCAGATCTTGCACGTCGCAGCGTGCGCCGAGGCTCCCCTGCCCTCGCCAGCACCTGTGCTTGCTGCAGGGTGACGGGGGGACCAGCGATAACGGAAGCGCGGCGCCGCGAAGTCACATTGTTCTTTTTCGGTGTGGCAGTCACCTTCCCTTGCTTCTTCTTCGCCATCACGATGCTCCTGATCAGAACGTCCTGCAGATCGCTTCGAGAGCTGGGAAGGCACCGGCCAGCACCTTGCTCAGCTTGGCCCGACAGTTGCGATCGAACGTCTGCGGGCTAGTGAGAATTTCAAAGCTACGCTTCGGGTTGTAATAAAGCGGACAATTGTGAGGTCCTCGATCATGGGAGCCGGAATCCCCCAGGTAGCCTGCGAGTGTGGTGGCCAATAGATTGGAAATAGCCCGATCGGTCAGCGGCCCTTCGGACGGCAGTTCATCGAACCCGGCGAATGACAGAATCAAGATTCCCGGATCGGACTTCCGTTCGGGCCACCACGCGAAGATGTTATGGCTGCGGCTGCCGTACATCCAATGGCGCGTGATGCACAGCAAGGCATCGGCGCGCAGCTCCAATGGCACGCGCGCGAAGCGCTCAGCAAGCTTCTCCGCCCACAGATAGGGTGACCCGTCGGGGGCTTTTCGACGCATCCACCAAGCGTCCAGCGGCAACGACAGGTCGGCGCGCTCAAAGCCAAAATGCGTCTGTGCAGTGTTTAGTCGCGCTACGGTGCTATCAAGTCCGGGAAAAGCACTGTCGGTGTCCCATACTGCGACTTTGAAGGCGCGTCGAGGCGCAGAGGTCGCTTGCAATTGGACATTGGAGGGCGCTCGCGTGCGTACGGCTGGCTGGCGACAGATGCGGAGACCCACGTCGCGTGCGTAGACCACAGGGACAGCCCAATCGATGGGTTCGCCACGCAAGGAGTAGTTGACCGCGATTCGCGCCTCCCGTGCCGCCTGACCCAAGGAGTGGCCTTGCGTGAGCGCCCAATAGAAGTGTTGGGCAAAGCTGGTCGCTGATGAGTCCAGCACGCTGTACTGGTTGGCGACAAGCGCGGGTAGTCCGTGCGCCATCAGCGATTGGGCCACTCCCTTGTTGAAGTCCGCCCGCCCGCCCGTCCCAGTTTGGCAGGCATTGAGGAACACTAGGCTAATGCCACGCTGGCAGAAGATCTCACGCACGCTGCGCTCACCAAGTTGCGACTGGTTGCCCTTCTCATCCACGAACGTCAGGCTGCCGGTCTGAGTCTTCTCGTCAAAAGCACCATGTCCAATGAAATGGACTACGCTGAATTCGCCTGTGGACAGACGTTCGTGAATGCGGCCAGGCGTGGCACGCGGCAACACCTCCACTTCGGCCACGCCCGCACTGATGAGGGGCTCAAAACCTCGACGGATCACTGCCGTCTCCTGCTCGATCGATAGTCGCCCGAAGCCGGTCGGTTGCGCTGATGCGACCAATATGCGCAATGGTCCAGCGCGTTGTTGCACGGGATCTGTCGGGATCGCGGTCATAACGTTGCGCACGAAGTGAACGTCTTCAGTGGCCAAGAAGCTTCTGCGAACCGCATCGTAGGCAAACTCCCACGGCTTTTCGCCGATCCACGGCACCATCGAGGTCAGCACCAAGTCCAGTCGTTGGCCGGTTCGGCGCGATCGCGCTTCGTCATAGAGGCGACGCACCTCACCACTGAATAAGGTCTCAAACAGATTCATTCCGAACTTGATCATTTCCTCATCGCTCGGCAACGTGCCGCTGTCGAGATTGGTGTACTTTTTGATTCTCTCGTGCACTCGAATGATTTCCCCGAAGCGCGTCGTCACGCCGTCACTGGCGCGAGTACGCATCGTGGTAGTGACCCGAGCACCTCCGTAGGACGCCAGAACCTGCAGGTACCCCGGACCCGTCGAACTTTGTTCGGCCGTGCTGGGATTCAATACGACCTTGCCCACCTTGCCGCTGAGATTCGCTGTCACCTCCGTCTCCGGTGGCGCCAGGATGACAATGTGTAGGCTGTCATCTACCGTAGTTGGCTCAAGTACTACGGGCAGGCGCACGGTTGCGACGACCGGTAGTTCCAGCGCTGCTTCGGTTTCGCGCTCCGCTATGGGTTTGGGGTAAACCTTGGCGGCGAATGCATAGTCTTTCGGGGTGATATCCGCGCCGCCAACGATCGCCCGACCGCTACGCGTTATGCTCCCAGGAATCTCGTAACACATGACCGACTGTGGGTCTGCCTCGGTAGTACCGTAGATCGAGCTCTTAGCCAGTGGCGTAAGCACTTGCGCGTCTGTCTCTTTCGCAGACCAACCTTGCGTACGCAGGAAGTAAGCCTTTGCTTTGCGCTCGTCGATGCGCGCAACCAACTCCGAGCGCATGTGCTCGTGCTCGAAGCCAAGCGTATGACCCGCTTCGTGGCGCACGACTCGAGTGAACTCCTCCTCGGACACTGCCAAGGTGAAGTCTTCAAGGTTCATTGTGGGCTCGTGATCTTCGATGCCGAGAATCTCTGTACCCACGTAGGACCAGTAGCCCTCATACTTTGGCTCGTTCGAGCGCAGAATGCGTACTTGACCTAGCTCGCTCGTCTCAGCGAACTGCACATTGGACGTCTTAGCCCAGGCGTTCATGTGCAAGAGGATCTTGCGGCGCAGTGCGGCCTCGGGGCCGTCAAGAAACTGGACAGTCAATCGAACACCGGAGAGAGGCCAGCGGTTTGCAATGGAGACGGCGAGGCGCCGCGGTACGCCGCGGCGTGCTGGCAGTATTTGCTCCACAGTGACTATGTTCGCTGGATTGACCTCCAAGCTGCGCCGATTGGCTCGCGAGGCTTGTTGTGGCGTAAGCATTCGCGGCGTGCAAACGATACGGGCCATGGCTTTTGCGCTCCGACAGAGGCTTCGGACTTGGCAACGTTGACAAAGCTTTCTTCGCACCGCGAACAATCTTGAAAGCCAGCTATGCTCATTGCTTTAGATTGGCGGTTAACAGAACTACCTACCCGCGATAAGGTGGCCTAATCGAGTAGACATCTGCTTCCACCATTTCCAGCAATCGCTTTCTCGCCATCCACAGATTCGAACGAGGAGCAAGGACAACAATCGCGCCCATTTTTTGGCCAATTCAATGGTTAGTGACTTAAGGGCGACAGGTCGAACTTCGTACCAACAAAAACGCCGCCCACAAAATGATCGGTGGTACTCCATCCCATTCGAACGCCTCCGGTGAAATTGCTGTCCTTGTCATGTAGCAGGTATACAGGGACATCAATCGCATTGTTGTGACGGCCATCGGTGGTGGCGAAGTCGTGGGACACAGTCACCCCCACAGGGAGTTGGTACCCATTGTTCAGCGTAAAGACGTTGCGCGACTGCAATGAGACGATCCGATGGACTTGGTCCTTGGGCGCTTGCAGCTTACCTATACTGCAGGTGAGGAGCATGGCCGCACTGTTGATGCAGGCGGCTTTGTCGGTGTCTTCCTTGTACGTGTGTGCGAAATCGACGCCAAGTCCTATGAACTTTAGGCGATCGGCATAGTAGAGTCCGGCCAAACCGCCGACGTTCCAACTGATCTTGGAATCGGAAAGAGCGGGTTTGGACACATCGCCGCCAAAGTACTTGTATACGTTGTGCGTGGCTGCAGCGTGCAGATTGTAGAGGACGCCCCCACTTATGTGGCGCATGTAGTCCTCGAATTCCGCTGCCACATCGCGCGCCACCGCGCCTTTTGCAATCGCCGCGAACACCGCATCGGATGTACACACGCCCGCGACACCTGCCTGCCTGCAGAAGAGCAGCATAGTGGTGGGTTGCCTGTCATCGTCCCGCACCGCGATGGTATAGTCGCCACCTACGGTCAGGCCACCGGGTAGACCCGTGGTACTTCCAAAGCGCGCCTCGTTGCTCGACTTGTCACTGGGCGAGGTCACCTTGAGGGCGAAGGTCCACTCTTTGGTGCGCTCGATGTCCCATTTCTGAAGCTCGGGCACCTTGAGTGGGTCACTGCGCCCGGATCGTGCAAACGCGATGGTCGCGGTCGTGCCGGTCGTGGATGTCTCCAATAGAGCATGCGCAGCAGTGCCAGATGCAGGCGCGCCCAATCCAGCCGCAGCGGAGACACGGCTGTCGAACAGCGGCTTGGTTTTATCTTCCGCACCAGTTGCTTCATGCGCAGGCCGAGCGGGGTCGGTTTTCGTCGAATTAGTCGCAACCGCTGCAGCTGCAGCTGCAGTTGCCAGTGGAAGTGTCACCGCGTCATTTGATCCCGTATTCTTTGCCTCTGCCGAATGCGCGACTTGTTCGAGAAACGCGGGATCTTGCTTCAAGGCCTCAACGACCGCCTTGAGAAACGCCGGATCACTTCGCAGCTTGGCAATGGCGGTCGCGGTGACAGGATCCGTGGACTCGAGGGGATCCGCAGCGCAGGCCTCAACGCAAGCGAAGAGCAAGCACGTACATTGCAACCCAACCCACGGCCGTGCAGAGAGTAGGCGATTCATAGGATCCCCCCGCTGGCCGGCACAGGGAAGACAGCAGTATGCGTGCCGCTGCTGGGGCTCGCCGGCAAGGTCGTTGTGATCGGGGGCGGGACGACCGGCGTCATCGAGCTTGGGTAGGTGAGCGTGATCTTGATGCTGGCGGGCATAATCGAGGCATCGAAGCTCGCCTTGAAGATATAGCCCGCGCCCTTTTTCGCAGGCCAGGTGCCCTTTCCGTCTTGATCAAGCGGAATGGGGACGGCGCGGCTGAGCGGACGTTGCAGAGCAGGATCGAAAAGGGCGGCGGACAATAGGGGCCGGCTCGCGTTCGTGCAATCCACTGTGACGGCCATCTCTCTCGTAACATCGTCAGATGCGGGTGCCAGCGCGGCTTGAAGCCGGCTGTCCGGCGGCGCTGTCAACGCGACTTGAAAACCCGAGCGCTTGCTGACGGATTTCTTCTTCGCGATCGGTCTCTCCGTCAAAGAAGCTTTGCCGACGGTGTTTTTTTTTGCCGCTGCTTTCTGGCGAACGGACTTCTTTGCGACTGCGGACTGACGTGGTTTCTTCTTGCTCGATGACTTAGTGGATGATGGAGCTTTCGATCCCGCGCTTTTGCGTTTCCTCTTTGGCGTGCCCATGCTGATCTCCATTTAAAAGGGAAGTCTAATTGCATGAGACTTTGGCGATGATTCGCTCGAAAGAAGTCAATATTTATTTTTATCACGAGCCGGACCAAACAATTTAAGCAATATTCCGCAAATAATTTATTGGATTAACTGCCAATGCTCTGAATTGATTTTTCGCAATGCCCGTCACTTGACAAAAAGCGGAGGCCAGGACAGGAATCACACGTTCCTTTTGTGCGAGCTCTGCTGGCCAAACTATGCTCCAGTCTGTGGCCAGACTATGCTTTTACTCACAATCACAAAGTAAGGCGACATACCCGCGATAAGCACCTCTAATCGCTCCGCCTCTACCCTCGATAAAGCTCCCTAATCGCAACTCAGCCCCACACCCCAACGCAGCAGCGCGGCTAGACGCGCTGCATGAGAGGCATTGGATTCGAATCGGCGCGCCCCCCTGGGTACGTGCGTGCGTAGTCAGCAAAATCCCCTGTGCACGATTGTTAGATCGTCGAGAAACCCAGAGCAAGAGCAGAAGAGCTCTGCTCTACTCAGCATCCCTGATGCTGACTGCGTATTCGATGCTGGGAAGCGGGAGAAAGCGCACCTATGCAGCTAGGCTAAGGAAAGCCACTCATTCTTGCTGGACTCAGGAGCACTGCTGAGTGAGATGGGTCAATTCGAGGTCTACAAGCCACTTACATGACCAGACATCCATGGCGATCAGCGACATCGATCGTTGCTTCCATGCCTGCGTTGAATTCCAGAAAATCCTTCTCGATGCCATCGCTGAAGATAACGCCGTGGTTGGCCATCTGTGAGACGAGCCGAAGGGGTGCACCACCAGCAATTTTGCCGAACACCAGCTCTGTTTGCGTCGTGCGGCTCGGGAACGGTTCACGAACCGTGAAATACAGATGATGTGCGTCCCAAGGGAATCCAATGTTCCGCAAGGCTGCAACCTCCGGCTGTATCTCACCTCCGACGATTCCGACGGCACCGGTCACCAGACTACGAAACCAACGCGTTGAGCCGAGTCCGGTGGAGACAATGATGCCACTGGACGACTGTGTCTCCGCAACGTCGCCGAGCTGGATGCGATATCGCGCAGAAACATGTGACTTCGGTCCAATGAAGAGATCGTTGACGGCGAGCAGCTGTTGACCGTCGCTCAACCGCGCCCGCGCCATGGTGACCGATCGGGTGCTGCGGATACCGGCAAACGTTTCTGCGGCGATGACATGCAGATCCCCCACCGTGAATGGCAGCAACGCTCCATCCCATCGTTGAGAATCCGGGTTCACACCGATCACGCGCTGACCGTCGAGATACTTCAACGTGTTTGCGACCAAGCCATCTTGCCCGAGCACAACGACCAATGCGTCCGGCGCGAACAGGAAGGTCGGCAGCAATCCGCGATCGAGTCGTTGGACACGCCCGAACCGCATGAGCGTGGCCTCGGCGGTCGTGATCGCTTCGCGATAAATCTGATGTTCGATCTCATAGTCCGCAAAATCCGCACCGAGATGCTCGACGTAGAAACGTGCCTGTTCGATAGTATTGAAGCGCGCGATCAGATCGTCCAGACGCGTGCGCCGCGTCACCAGCACGATGTTCCGTTGCAGTGCATCCATGGTTAGGCGGCTCTCGGCGCTCTCGCCTTGGTCAGTTGCTGCAGCAGCTCTGGCGAGATGTTGAGTTCACCGATCTTGCCCGCGTTCTCGGCAAGCCCCTGAAAGGCCGAGGCGATCAACGTCGAGGGATCGACCGAGCCTAATGTGAGCGCTTGCAGAATCTTCGGGTCGATATCGCGTAACGTCTTCAGAACAGCGTCGAGTGCATAGGCCCTGGCGTCCGCCTCGCGTCGTGCGTTGGATGCCTTCAGTTCAGTCAGTGACTCATTGCGCCTCTCGAGTTCGATCCGGCCGGCCATCGCCTGTTCGTCAATGGCCTGTCGCTTCTCCTGCACCGAACGTTCCGCCTCCATCTGTGTCTCGCGGATCTGGCGCTTCTTGGTCTCAACGGCGATCTCGGTGTTGAGTTCGTTCTCTTTGATAGCGCGTTCCTGTTCGATCGCCGCGTTGCGCCGCACGTAGAGCGCGTCATCGGCCTGTTTGAGGATTTGCTCGCGCACTTGCGCTTCGAGGGCTCGAGCCGTATCCGGCGTCGGCTTCACCGCGAGGATCGAGAGATCCACCAGGTCCAGACCTGAGGCCGGCAGACTCTCCGGCGCTGACAACTGCGCGCGCACAGACTGGACGAGGCGATCCGAACCCCGCAGCAGCTCGTGCAAGGTCATGCCCTGCAGCAGCGAGCGCAGTTGCACTTGTACAGCGTTGACCACACGCTGCGCGACCTTCGGCGGATCCTCCGACGCATACTCGCCACTCGCTTTCAAGGTGAAGTTCATCAGGCTGGCCAGTGTCTTCGGATCGGAGACGCGCCAGGTCACCTGCCCTTGCACGGTGACGTCCTGGAAGTCGCTGCTGACCTCGCGAAACATGAAAGGTGTGTCGACGCTCTCGAGCGGAATCGAGACCAGCGACGCACTCGGCGCGAAATAGAAGAATGCCAGACCCGTTCCTTCGCGCACCGGCTGACCGTTGCGGTACTGGAGCACGTACGTGCTGGGGCTGGCTTTGACATAGCGGATCCCAAACATGGCTCTCTCCTCAATTGGCCAGCGCGGCGTTGGCGCGTGCGCGGACGTCTGCGAAGGTCCAGTCACGCAAGAGGTTGCCATTTTCCCAAACGGTCTCCATTGCATGTGTCCATCCATGCGCAGGCACGAACTCGCTGGGATCAGCTATGCCGGGTGGTACGGTGACCGTCTTCCAGCTGCCGTACTCGCGGTGGTGCAACAGGACAAGACGCCCCCGCTTGGAGACCTTGCCGGTGTCGGTTACGGGCTGTTTGTAGACATCGACCCAATGACCATCGATGTGAGCCGCCGAACATTTCAGGGCGAACTTCTGGGTATCGCGATCAAGGCGCTGCAGCAAAGCGCCGCCCATTCCGAACGCGACGTTGTCCGTTGCAAAGCCGGCCGAGGTCGTGCGCTCGAGGATGGCCCGGATGCTCGTCGGATTGATGCCATCCCCTTGGATCACGCGTACGTGATTCAAGACCTTGTAGCCCTTGCCATTGATCGTGCTGCCAAACGCCTCATCGAGCAGGACCAGGCTCTTGTGCACGACGTCGACCGGATCGCCAGAGTCAGGACGGATCACAATCGTGGCGCCCGATCGGATCACCTCGTCTCTGAGCTCACGCCCCCAGTACTCGCTGATCGCATGGAAAATGTCGTAGCTATCGGAGACGACGGCGACCAACGAGCCTGGCTTGGCAAAATGCCGAAGCATGTTGCGGTACGCGTCGACCTCATGTTCCCTGCCCCAGCTCGTGATTGTGCTGTGCTCGGCGGCGGGAATCGAGAACGCGGCCATTGGCTCGCCATAGTAGGCACGTGCGGTCAGCACGCCGGACACTGTATCGGTGCCCATGAAGTTGACCAGGTGGGCTGCGCCCCCAATACCGGCAGATTCGAGGCTAGAGACACCACGAGCCCCGAAGTCATGCAGTTTGAAATTGATCTGACTGTCGGGATCGTCACTGGTCTTCTGCAGGAACTCGCGGATCGTGCGCTTTACATGCCAACTGATCGTGGCAACCGTGACCGGATACCACAGGCGCAACAACAGGGTCTCGATATAGGACGGCAACCAGAACGCGTCGGGATCAGTCGATTCGATCGTGACCAGAGCGTTGTGGGTCGGCACGACGGAGCCCTCGGGCACCGCACGAACACGTAGCGGGAGACGCCCCCCATGACGATCGACAATGCGGCGCCAACCTGCGTCGTTGAATGGCTCGCCATGGGCCGCGAAGAAGTCGCGCGCCTCGTCGACCATACCGTGGGTGACCGGCGTACCCAGTGCGCTCTTGAGAATGGCCTGCAGGCCGAAGAATACGGTGCGGTCGTATACGCCTCCGCGGGATTCGACATAGAAGAACGTTGCGTCCACGCCGGGCGGGTACTGCAGCCAGTGCGACGCCTTGTACGAATCGGTGTTGAGGATCAGGTTGTCGAGGTGATGCATGACGGAAGCTCCTTCGCGTCAGGAGAAGCCAGCGGTCTATCCGCCGGCAGGAACAGCCGGATCAACTCCGGCCGAGAAAGAACTCGAGAATGTGCAGGTGGTCTTCGTAGAGCTGCGGGCCCATCTCCAGCGCCTCGCTAACGGGGAACCAGCGCGCCTTGTCGGCGTCGTCACCGCCTCGGACCGCGGGAAGGTCTCCGCTCGGGAAGTCGAAGTGAAACGCATGCGTGATCGTGCGACCGCGCTGCGATCGATCGGGATGGTCGAAGACGTAGCGACCTTTGAGCGAGCCTTTCAGTACGGGCAACGGCAGTTTCAGGCGTGTCTCTTCGCGCAATTCCCGCAAACACGCCGTCTCGATCGCCTCGTCCCGCTGTACGAAGCCTCCTGGTAGCGCCCAGAGTCCCCTCCCCGGCTCGGCACGACGACGCACCAACAGCACATGGCCCGAATGCACGACGACCGCGTCGGTCGTTACGAAAGTAGGCGGATACGGCGCGTTGGCCCACGCTGCACGATAGGTCTCGATGAAGCGATACTCAGCGACAAGGTGCGCGTAGGCCGGTGAAGTCTTGCGGAACGCCTCGATCATCTCGAAGACCGATGCGGGGACATTCGCTTGCAGCATGCGCAAGCCACCCTGCCCTCCCTCACTCGCCGCTTCGAACAGATAGCGCCGCAACTCGGTCGCCGAAAGGGTCTCGGTCTTGCGCACGTCGACGAGCGGCCACTGCGGAAACTCGGCGAGGTAGTAGCTGGTCGCATCCTTGTCCTGCCCGATCAGACCAACCCGCGCCTCGGCCGTCGCCTCATCCCCTCTGAGGGCTTCAGCAACGGCGCGCTGCACCGCTGCGATCCACATCGATTCGTTGTAGAGATGATCGCGCAATGGCCGCACGATCAATCGATCGCGGAATTCTGCCAAGGTGGACTGAATCATCACCGTTCGCTCGGCGACGGACCAGGGATTGCGGATCGTGCGGGGGGTGTCGGCCGAACCGGCAAGGACGACCAGTTTGCGTGCCTGACGAAGGGCTTGCCGAGCGACGGCAGCGTGACCGTTGTGAAACGGTTCGAAGCGGCCGATAAAGACCAGATAGTCGAAGTCCATGAGGCTCCCTCACGGTGATGGGCTACCCCGGGTCTGTCCCGAGGTAACGAATATGGTACGCCGTTCGTAGTGGGCGTCAATTGGTCGCCATGCAGAGGTGTCGATCATTCACAGCACGTCACAGAGGCTCGACGTCGGCCAAACCCGTCTCTTCGACGATGGTTGCCTTATCGCCCCCTATGAATCTCGTACGCCTGTTTTGGGACGAGATCCGTCGATGCCACGCGTCCAGTCCGCGGCGATCGATCGCGTCTCGGGCCGATGGAGACTAATGCAAGTGCTCGAGGAGTCCTTACTCTCAGGGCCTTCGGGTGGTGCTGGCAAACGCCATCGGTTTGGCGCCCGCATCGACACCAACCCAATGGCGTATACCGGTCGACGAAGTCCAGGCGGGAACGGGCGACACGACAACATTCGAGTTGAGTGGGGCTGGATACAGCGATCAGCGCATCCTAGGAATGCCTTAAGCAGGATCCTTCGAACAAGGCGCAAGCCAAGAAGAGGCGTGGGCGTCGCGCCAGCCGCTCGAGGAGGCGGAAGATTCGTCCGCTCTAGGAATTGGGGGCATATTCTTGCCGCTTCCGTATACCTCGCGGCAGGTTGTTGGCAGCTCGGCAAATTCGGGGCGAGTTGTTGACAGCATGGGAGCCAACGACTGGCCTCCGCCGGACAGCTCTATCGACCACAATCAATCACTTATATTTTCGGCGGTTTCTGGGTGCTGGACATGTTGCCATGCGCGGTATCATTGAATCGTTCGCATCGCCGGTACCGCGCATTGGTTAACCTCTGAAGATCGGATTTTTCATATTGGAAAGCGATGTGCACAATGCTTAACAAAGTGTCGCACGCCTAGTCTAATTGGATGCTCTCGTGAGCTCCATCCATGAAAATCGATTCGACACCTTCTCAGCCCCCTGCCCCGCCCTCGATAGGGTTCCCTAATTGTTCTGGGGAATGTCGTGTTCTAAGCATTTCATAAACCTTAGACTGTTTACTTGCCCAACGAAATGGCATGCGTTCTAGTGAGTCGAATTGAAGTCGCGCTGGATAATGTTATCTTGCGAGGAAGACACTTCACGGAAAGGGCGCGGATCAATACCAAATTTCGGGTCCGCGCAAGGTCGTCCGTCTTTGAACAGCGCCAAATTTCCGTTAATATCTGAGCCCTGAGGAGCCCAGTGAGCTTGGCTCTCTGCATCAATCGCTGCTTGATAGTCTCCACCAAGTGCATATGCGCAGGCCAAAGTATCGAGTGCGTCACCCGTTGCCAAGATGGCAACCGCCTTCTTCGCGAGCGCAACAGCTTGACTTGCGTCGCGATACCTGAGGTCAGGAACGACTGCGTACAACCAGGCAAGATTGTTGAATGAATCACTTAGCGTTGCGTCGATTTCGATAGCCTTTTGATATGCGGCGATTGCGCCTTTGTAGTCGCGCTTCCAAGTCTTTGCGATGCCAATTCCAAAGTTCTCATAGGCCAGCAACTGCGAGGCGGTCATTGTAGTCAGAACTCCCGGCTCGCCAATAAAACTCCTTGGGATGCCCCATCTTGCCACATAGTAATCGTCGTTGGTCTCGATACCATCCATCGTCTCAAAATCTATGTAACTCTCGTCGGGCAATCGCCATCGTACGAAGTTGTGCAATGGCATCTGGACCATCGATATGGGGTAGTTCATCAATTCCCCAACCGCGAGATAGATATATGATGCAGTATCGCAATCTACCACATAGTATGGGCCGGGCTTACGCTTAATTATGAAATCGATGCGGCCGGCATTGTGGCTGCTGTTGAGCAAAGCATTGTAGTGACGCGAGCCGACAAATAGCGTTGAATCCAAGCCGTCGCTGAGGAGATTTACTAGTCCGATTCCAGGATATACAAATCCGTGCCTGACTAGTATGCAATCGACTTTCTTGAGTGAGTCAATTGCAAATCTCTTGTACGCTACTCTATCAATTCCTTCAGGTGCTGGTTGTAAACTCGACCTCGCCTCATCAAGTACCGAATCAAGAATCGCATATTCTCGGGCTGTCACAGGACCGACATCGCGCTCGGCATCTAGAAATCTATGCGCAATAGTCGAGAAACGCGGCTTATAATTCGCGAGAGGCGTTGCAAAAGCTGGGGCATAAGCGTACCCGGTACAATCTCGGCCGGCAGCTGGCTCGTGTGCTGACAAGCGCCCAATAAGACCTGCCCATATTATGAAAACTGCAAGAAAACTTTCGATATGATAGATTTTCATTGACTGACCTTGTAATTTAAAGGTGATGTCAATTGGCTGGATCCGAGGATGGGTGATTTTTATGCAGAAAGAATATCGCCGCCTCTAATGATTAAGTTCAGCGACGCGGGTATCCAAAATTTTGTTATATTACTTTCCATTGCAATCTCCGTCAGTCGAAAATCTCGAAACCCTCAATGGATAGACGTTCCCGGTTCTGCGAGTCCACTCTTGCCAGGCTCGTTCCGCTTCGCTCGCATCTACCTCTGGAATTGTCCAGCGACGCCAAGTTGCTCTGTCGGTATTGCCCGCATTGATATCGCGCTTGATTCCCGTGTACAGGATGCCGTGAAACGTACGTTCCTTGGCGGCGCTGGCAGCATTCATGTCGAGAATGTTTCCCCAGCCGTCGTCGACAAGGACGATGTCCTTGTATTCTTGCGGCGATTTCTCCAGCAGCTTCTCCAAGGCTTTTCCTTTGTCGGCACCGCGAGTCATCAGGATGCCATTTGAGTAGGTCATCGGAGTATCGTCTAATACGAGTGTCACTGCAGGCTCGTTCAAGATTGAATGAGGCAGAGGAATTTTCGCGAACTTGAGCTCGCGCTCGGTACCTCCCCGGTAATCCGGGCTTCGCGATGTAAGAATCAGTTTGTGAGTCTTGATCGCATCCACGACCGCGGCGGCATCGACGGTCGGCTCAGCTGTAGCGGCCTCGTAGTTGATGCCCAGAAAGGCGAATCGACAAGCCTTCTTATAGCGGTCTCCCACTGGAAGATCTCGTTGCCAGCTATACCAGGAATCGCTTCCAAAGAACTCGCGTTGTCCGGCGCGCCCCAAAACAACGGGTGTCGATAGCAAGGTATCGTCAATGTCGAAGATCACCAGCGCAGTTGCCGGATCTAAGTGCGCTACAAGTGGTACGACGTCGTCTAGCGAGTTCGTTTCGACATATGATCCCGACGGCCCCAGTCGAACCTCTTGAAGTATGGCTTGCGGCGCCAGCCCGGCAGGGAAAGGCACAGGGCGGCTAGGGGTATGCTGGCAGCCCGCGAGTAGGGCCAGTGTTGCGAAGGCGATTGTTTTGATCATTCGGGCTTCCTCATGCCACGTTGATGCGTAAGGCTGCGCTCAATAATCTTTCCCCCGCTTCGGTCGCCGGGTGCATCACAAGTCAAACTCCGCCCACACCGCAGCGTGGTCCGAAGCGGCATCTTTGCTGCTTTTCATCTCGTCGAGATGTGGGAACAAAGTGCCTTTGGTTCCACCCCAGACGCCACGGCGCTCGATGCCCCCCGCGGTAACGAGTGCAGCCAGCGCGGGTGAGAGAAGGATGTAGTCGAATTTGCTTGAGGCCGTGCCATTGCCGTATGTGCCGGGGCGATTATCACCGTGAAACGTCGGATGATCGAAGATGTCGATGAGCGGCGAGTTGTTGCGCAGGAGCGGATCGAGCGGCTTGCCCGTCGGGATCTCGTTGAAGTCGCCTACGACTGCGAGGTAGGGAAACAATCCTAGGCGTTCGTCCACCAGCTCGCGTACGCGCTTAGCCTGGCGAAGACGCTTGGCGTCGGACTCACTCGGTTTGCCGTAGCCCTTGCTCTTGAAGTGATTGATCAAGACGAGCAGCGAATTGCCCTTGACCGTGCGAATCTCGAACTCGGGACAATCGCGGCTGAAAATCTGGCCCTCGGTATCCAAATCGTCGACGTGGCTTTGCATGAGGCCGAGGCGGTGACCATTGGTCACCAGGATTCCTACATCGATGCCACGATCGTCGTTGCCATCGATCAGCATTACCTGTTCGTAGGGTGTTGCGCCGACCATCGGCAACACGTCCCGATTGAAGCGATTGAGATTGACGCGATGGTCCGCTTCGACGACGCATACCACGTCGGCTCCCACCAACTGGATCACGCGGGCGGTGTTCAGTGTCGCTACCTCTTTGACCGATTCGGTCTTGAGTTCGAACCAACCGATCCAGTCGGAACGCCCTTGAGCAGCGACTTCCACCGGCGCGCCGCGAGGCCGCCTTAGCAGCCGACCTCGGATGTCCCGTAAGCGGATAAAGGCGCTATCACCGTTCGCGGCCAAGCCTCTGTGCCGCTTGAGAATGTCGAGAAGCTCCGCCTTGATGGCTGCGCTATAGGTGTCTTCCTGAATCAGCTTAGTGAGCTCGGCAAAGTCCCTCAGAACCTCGCGTCCTTCCTGCCATGAATCCAAGTTCATGGCCTTGGCCCGTTCAAACATGTTCTCAACGTTGAACGCTGCAAGCCTCATATGGCTCTCCTTTTGCGGCGGGCATAACGCCAGATCAGTGGGTCGAAGCGCCAGTTGCCGGACCTCGCAAAATCACGCCGGCGCGCATTGATTGAGTGTCGCTCGGCAGCAAGAAGCCCATCCACGACGTACATGTGTAGAAGTGATAGGGGGGCGTCGTCCTCAGGCGAGAGGAAAGTGCGGTGTGCATGCCAGTGGCATCGGCCCGGCTCGGGAGACCCCCGCCCCTATTTCCCCCTGGTTGTCGTATGCCCAACATGGCTGCCCCAAGCAGCGTCTTCGCCTTGATACGACTCCGAAATCAAGAGTCTGGAGTGGCCGCATGCAGCGCCCGTTCGACGATAGGTGAAGACATCGGTATGGCGCGACGCACATATATCCCCTCTTATGCGCGCGAATCCCCTATGCGATTGTTAGATCGCCGAAAAAAAAGAGGCAAGGGCGAAGACGCTATGCGCTTCTCAGAACTCCTGATGTCGAGCGTTGGACGACTCTGAAAGATGGGGGATGCACGGCGCGTACAGCGACACTAAGGAAATGCGCTCATACTTGCTAAGCGAGTCAGTGCCGCTAAGGAAGTGAAGTCCACGCACACGTGGTGGTACTCACTCGAGTTGGTTCGACGCGTGAGTCGGCAAACATAAGAATGATTGCCATGGTCTGTCGATGATTCGTGTCCCCTGTGCATCGACGCGGCGCTACGCGGAGTTCGACGACGCCGGTCAGCCTCGGCCGGAAATTCCGTTGTTGATAGTCCTGCTGCCACAAGACGCTGGTGGTTCAAATCGGGATGCCGCGCCGTGACTTTTCGCGCCAGATGCCTTACCGGATGGGCGGACTCCCGCAGCCACGCTGGCGAAATTCGGCATCGGGCCGCCGCCCCTGAGGCTGGTTGCGGGAGCAACATGATTCACGGCTCACCCGGACCTGGAGAATCAGTCACGTCGCCCCGATGCCGATCCGACGCGGAGCGTTCCCCGAGAACTCGGCGGCGTTGTCACGTTCGCTTGTGGAATCCACCACGGCAATCGGTGCGTTCTATTCCGCGGAGGCGGCAATCGCTTTCTTCGCCGTTGGTCGTGGGCCCGCGACGCCGCGCGTGACCGATTTGTCTGCTAGCTCGGGTCGCTAGCCTGACTTGCGAGGTTTCGTCTGGGTACGCGATGTGGCCCGAGATCTCGCTTTGCGCGGCGCGGGATTTTCCCGCTCCTTAGCCAGCGTCGCCTGTATCGCCACTTGAAGATTCCCGAACTGAGCCGACTCATGTTCGAGGGCTTCGGCGCGTGCAGGTTGAGCGGCAGCATCGCGACTCGCTGCTGCCGTCGCCGCCAACATGAACTACTGCAGCGGTGGCTGCAAACGAGCAATAACCGAACCGCTTGCTCTCCCTCCGCTGCGGCGACCTGAAGTCCCGGCGGTTCACCGGCAAGCAAGTTTTCACGAACGGCAGGGACCTGCACGCCCGGTTCTGCGGCCTAGCCCGCGCCTATCCATCATCGAAAAGCCATACGCCGGCGCCGAATCAGACAGCTACGTCGGCGACAATGCCGCCGCATCGACCGTCCCGGTCGTCGCTTGCAAGGGGAATCATGTCGCTGCCCGTTCGTGTCGCCGTCGCGGCGATGCTGCTTTTCGTTTGGACATCGGCCGCCATCGCGTTCGACGACACAGCGACCGACGCTGCCTTCGACGCCCTGTTGTCGATGCCGCAAGCGCAGCCTTCCGAGGGCGACTGGGGCGTCGAGGTACCCGACGGCTACGACGGCAAGGACGAAGCTGCGCTGATCCATTGGCTCGCGCGGCAGCGCAAGCTCGGCGCGGACTTCAATCAATATCGACATAAGGGCACGTTGTTGCAGCACGCGATGCGCTCGCGGCTGGATTCGACGGCACTCTGGCTGTTGCGGCACGGCGCAGATCCGACGCTCGCCCTGCGCGAGACCGAGGCGCCCGATGCGCTCGGATTCGCCATCCTCCAAGGCCAATGGCATCTCGTCGATGCGCTGTTGAAGCTGCCCGCCTTTGCCCGCTTGTCGCCTGAACAACGGACCGCACGCTACTACCTGCTCGATCCGACGGCGTCGGACGAACTGGTCAAGCGAGGTTTCGCGCCGCTGCCTGCGGGAAGGACCGCCGATTGCCTGCTCGAACACGCCCTCGAGCAAGGGCAGCTCAAGTTCGCCCTGTCGCTGCCGTCGCACGCGCCGCTGCGATTCGAGAACTCTTCCGCTCCGCAGGAACTGGCGAAGTGGTGCAACGTTGGAAAGCAGCCTTATCCGAACGGTACCGAGTTCGCCACGCTCGACCCGCGCGACATCGAAGCGCTCGATGCGAAGCTCGACGTACCGCTGCTGCCCTACCTGCTCGCGACGCTACGCAGCGCGCAAGACGTCGACGCGCTGTTTCGCCTGCCTCTGAAAGCGCCGTCCGACCCGGCTCAGCTTTCGCGCTGGCTGCTGCCTTGGCTGGCGCCCGCGCAAGATTCTGCGCAATGGGCTGGGTTGTTGGCCCTGCCGCCGGCAGTGCGCAAAGCGCTGCTCGACCGCGCGCCGACAGCGCATATCGATGCGGCCTTCGGCGACGCCGAGACCTTGCATGCCTGGCTGCACCTCGCGGCAACCGGAACCACCGACGATTTCGCCTGGGCATTGGCCAAGGTGCCCGATGGAGCACTCGCCGCACATCCGCTCGTAGCGGCAAGATCATTGGTGTCCAGCCGAAATACTGCCGCACTCTGGCCGCTGCTGCTGGCACGCACCTCGCTGCGGCTCGACGGCGACGAGACGCCCGGCTTGCTCGCAGAGGTGCCGATGGCGTCGTGGCCGGCGTTGTTCGAGCGCGGCTATCGTCTTGGTACGAAACGCCCCGCCGGTCGTGAGGCCTACCCGCAAGACGAAATCGATGCATGGCTCGCGAACGCAACCCCCGAGGCGCTGCGCCAAGGCTGGCCCCTGCTGAAAGCGCAGATGCCGGCCCTTCCCGGCGAGGGCATCGCGCGGCTGCTCCGGCAGTTCGGCATCAACGGGCGCCCGTGCTGGGCCGAGCACGATTCCGTCATGCCCTTCGATATCGACAAGATCGGCGTATTGATCGAGTTGGGCGCGCAGGTTCGGCCTGTGCCCCTTCCCGCCGCGTGCGTGAAGCACACCAAACCCGACCTCTACGCCAAGCTCGCCGCGCTCGGCGTGGTCGCGCCGCTCGATGCAGAAGCGGCCGGGCGCTTCACGTTCGAGAAACCACGCTGCCGGTTCACGCCCGACCCCGCTTGGCTGAGCGCCATGGCGACGCGCCAGCTCACCTATCCCGATGGGCAAGTAGCGATCGACACCGTGCAAGCGATCGATCGGCCAGATGATGACAGCTGCGTGCTCCTGGTCTCGGGCGGCGTCCCCATCCACCGCGAATACATCGACGACGAGAGCTTCCTCGACGGCCGCAATCGTCTGACGCCATGCGTTGATGGGGACCTGGCCGGGGAAGTCTGGCGCCTGCACGACGGCAAGATCGAGACCCATACGTTTGCCGAAGGCGCAACGCAGGGCGTACTGCCCCTGCGCGATGGCAAGGACGGCAAGCGCTATTACCTCGCGTTCTCGCCGGGCACCGGCTGCGGAGGCGGCTCGTCGCCGCCGACCTTTCTCGCCTGGACGGACCAGACCCCGCCGGTGCTGCATGCGCTCGCATCCGATGAACCCGCCATGCTGGCGCTGATGCTGCAGTGCGATCTGTTCGATGTCGAGAAATGCCTGGGCGTCCGCGACTACGCGATGGAGGACAATGCGCCCGCTTGGGACGCACCGCATCTGCGCGACGACTTCATCGATCGCTTCTACGGCGAGCAGCGCAAGGCCTATCTCGATGCCATGCTCACGCTCGACGTTCCACGCTTGAGACAACTCGAACAGGACGGCGTAGCTCCCCATTGGACGCTCTACGCGATCGAGGCGGTGTCGAAGTCTGACCTGTCCGTGCCCGAGAAGCGTCGCCGCACGGCGTGGTTGTTCCGTGATGCGGAACGGCTGCGCGCGGCGCTTTGGCCTTCCAACGTCAAAGAGGCCGAAGCGGCCGACGCCATCGTGCTCGGGCTCGGCACGTGGCTGCCGCGAGAAGATTGGCGACCGCTGCTGGCGGCGCTCAAGGTCGACGCGGACCAGGGCGATCTGTTCTGGCGCTTGAAGGATCTGGCGCGAAACGCGCAGGCGCAGGGCAACCCTGCGCTCGCTTGCCACTTGCTTCGCGCCAGCGGCGAGGCGTGCAAGGAGAGCGCGGCGAGGTAAGCGGCCTTGGACATCGCGCCGGTGCACGCGCAGCGGTGTCGTCGTGCTCCCTCCTCTCCTCTTCATCCGACCGAATACCGAATGACCCGGCAGGGCGTCGCGCTTGCGGCAGTTTCGTCGCTGCGCGCGGAAGTTAGCGGCACGGTGATGGAATCTTGAACGGAAGATCAGCGATGTGTAAGGACTCGGCGCGCGTCCCTGTTTCAACATGAGGAGTTGGCCTGCGGTCCACCACCATCTCCGAAGAGGTCCTGCTCGATGAGTTCGCTGTCTCCGACTACGCTGTTCTCTGCCGCCTTGGCAATGGCCTGTGTGCTGGCGTCGGGCCCTTGTGCAAGCGCCTCGATAACCGAGCACGGCACTGCGATCGACGATCCCGCCGGAACCCCTGGCATCGGTCTCGCCGTCACCATCAGTACCGACACCACGGCTGGCAGCTGCGGCACGGGCACCGCACTCGATGTCGACCTCGGCCAACAGATCAACTTCTGCTACGTCGTCACCAACAATTCGACGGCCACGCTGAACTACCAAGCGCTCGGCGACGACGTGGTCGGCCCGATCGTACCGGTCCTCGACTACGCGCTCGCGCCGGGCGCGAGCTACCAGTACAACCGGATCGTCAGCGCCACTGCGTCGCAATCGCCGACATCGACCTGGACTGCCTACGGCGACCTTCCGCTGTATACCTACGACGATACGGTCAGCGCGGACTTCATCGACATCACCGCCACCGGTACGCCTCTCGACCTCTACAGCGACGATTCCGTCGGGGTGACGATGGACTTCCCGTTCACGTTCTACGACGTCTCGTCCAATCAAATCACGATCGGCAACAACGGCGGCATCGTGTTCGGTACCGAGGACGGCGCCGTCTTCTCCTTCACCTCGGCGCTGCCGGACGCCAGCCTCGGCGCCGCTATCCTGCCGTACTGGACGAACATCGCCGCCGACAGCGGCAACGTCTACTACGCGACGCTCGGCACGGCCCCGGATCGCCAATTCGTCGTCGAATGGTACGACCGCAACCACGACGGCACGGGCGGCGGCCCGGATAGTCCGAGCGGCGCCACCTTCGAGGCCGTTCTCTACGAAAACGGCAACCAGATCCTCTTCAACTACCAGACCACCGGCTTCGGCGACCCGGCCTTCGACGACGGCGCCACCGCGACCGTCGGTCTCAACGGCGACGCGAGCCACGCGACGCAATATTCGCGCAACCAAACGGTATTGCACGACGGGCTTGCGATCCTGTTCACGCCGAACTACGGCACCGTGTACTCGGCTTCGCAACAAGTCTCGCTGACCGTCGGCGAACCCGTCGCCGCGGTATCGCCCACGGCGATCAGCGCGAGCACTGCTTCGGGAAGTTCCACCACCGCACCGATGGCGATCGGCAACAGCGGCAACGTCGATCTCGTCTGGCACATCGGGCAGGCGCCGAGCCGCGCGCACTTCCCGCCGGTCTCGCGCTTCGTGCTGCCGCTGGGCGATCCGAGCCAGAAGCATCCGGGCCGCGCGTCGCTGCCGGGGGACAGCACGCCGAACCGCAGGATGCCGCTTCCGTTCGGAACGGAGGTTCCTGCGTTCGGGTTCGACGAATCGAACGGAACGGCCAACGGCATCTACGTCGGCCTCGATGCGAACGCCCCGCAAGCGCTGGCGACGCTGGGGCCCAGCCCGAGCCCGACCCATGTGTTCGCCGGCGATTTCGTCGCCGACGATTTCTCGGTCGAATACGCCGTCGATGTCAATGCCAACATTCTCTATACCGTCAGTACCACGACCGCTGCGGCGAGCCCGATCGCAGCGATGACGCCGCCGGTCGACAACTACGACTGGAGTGCGCTGCGTTGGGATGCGAGCACCGGAACGGCCTACGCCGTGACGGTCGGTCCGGTCCGTCGCAATGCGCTGAGCCCGTGGTATTCGACCCTCTACACCATCGATCTTTCGACCGGCGCACCCACGCTGGTCGGCCCGATCCAGAACGTCGTCGATCCCACGCAGAACGTGTTGATGATCGACATCGCGATCAGTGCGGATGGCCTCATGTACGGTCTCGATCTCGTCAGCAACAGCCTGATGGCGATCGACAAGACCAGCGGCGCCGCGTCCGTGATCGGATCGATCGGTTTCGACGCCAACAGCGCGCAGAGCATGGATTTCGACGACGCCACCGGCATTCTCTACCTCGCCGGCTGCGTCAACAATCCGACGATCAACGCCTGCGACCAGAGCAACATGTACACCGTCGACACCGGCACCGGTCTGGCCACGCTGATCGCGCCGCTCGGCGGCGGTTCCATCGGCGCGGAGCTCGGCGGCTTCGCGATCGCGAACGTCAGCGGCTGCTCGTCTCCGGATACGATGCCGTGGCTCGCGTTCGATCCCGGCAGCGGCACGGTTGCGCCCGGAGCATCGGCCGACATCACCGCGACGTTCGACGCGAGCGCGCTCTCGCCCGGCACCTACTCGGGCACGGCCTGCGTGTTCAGCGACGATCCGAAACAGCGCGTCCTGCGCGTGCCGGTATCGCTCGAGGTATCGGCCAATCCGGACGTGATCTTCGCGAATGGCTTCGATCCGTCGAATCCATGATCCAACGCTGACCTGACGGTGGGATCGAAGCAGCGCGAGTGGCATCCGGCCTAGGTTGGGAGGTTGCGCGGGTATGCGCAAAGGTATCGCGGTGCCGCTTCAGCCGAACGTCGCCACCACGAAGTCGATGAAACTGCGCAACTTCGGCGTCAACCGCCGGTCGGGAGAAAACAGGATGTACATCGGCAATGACGGGCCTTCGTAGTCCGGCAACACGCGTACGAGGCGCCCGGATGCGAGATCGTCGTGCAGCATGTCCTCGGCTTGAAGCGTGATGCCGAATCCATTGAGCGCTGCCTGGCGCAGCGCCTGTCCGTTGTTGGCGACGAAGCGGCTGTGCACCTTGATCGCGTGCACGCCGCTGGCGCCGGTGAATTCCCATTCGTCCAACGGCGGCCGCGCCCAATACGAGAAGCTCAGGCACTCGTGGTCGGAGAGCTCCGCGGGCTCCTGCGGAATTCCGCGCGCGGCGAGATAGGCCGGCGCCGCGCACGCCACGAGGCGATAGGGCCGCAGCGGCCGTGCGATCAGCGTCGAGTCGGCGAGCGGCGAAATGCGGATCACCGCCTCGTATCCCTCATCGATCACATCGACCACGCGATCGGTCAACGTCAGATCGACGGTCACTTCGGGATGCTTGAGCAGATATCGCGTCAGCATGGGCGCAAGGCTGTAGGAACCGAACGTCACCGGCGCATTGATGCGCAAACGGCCGCGCGGGGCCAACTGCAGATCCAGCGCGAGCGCTTCGGCCGCTTCCGCCTCGGCCAGCACCAGCTTGCAGCGCTCGTAGAACACGCGTCCGACCTCGGTCAAGCTCTGGCGGCGCGTGGTCCGATTCAGAAGCCGTGCGCCGATTCGCTCTTCGAGAAAACGGACGTGCTTGCCGATCATCGGCGAAGACAGGCCGAGCGCGGGCACCGCGGCGGCAAACGAGCCCGCTTCCACGGCTTTGACGAACACGTTCATGCTGGTCAAGCGATCCATGATTGGAAACCACCGCTTTCGAGAGTCGCTACCCGTGTGCCATTTATCACGTACCGGCCGCCGATCACACTGGCGACGTCGGCCTCATGCCGTCGTCGTCGAGGAAATCGAGTCATGCCCCGTATCGTACGTTTTCACCAGAAAGGCGGCCCGGAAGTGTTGAAGATCGAAGAGATCAATGTGCCGCCTCCAGGGCCGGGCGAGATTACCGTTCGAATCAAGGCGATCGGCATCAACCGCGCAGAGTCGATGTTCCGTTCGGGCCCCTACGTCGAGGAACCGCAATTCCCCGCTCGCCTCGGCTACGAAGGTGCCGGCCTGGTCACGGAAGTCGGGCCGGGCGTGGAGGACTTCGCGCCGGGCGATGCCGTCAGCGTCGTCCCGCCGATGTCGATCACGCGCTGGGGATCGTATGGAGAGGTTGCGACGTTCCCGGCGGAAGTGGCGGTCAAGCATCCGCCGTCGTTGTCGTGGACGGAGGCTGCCGCCATCTGGATGCAGTACGTGACGGCCTATGGCGCACTCGTCGATCTGGCCAAGCTGACCCGCGGCGACTTCCTGATCGTCACCGCCGCATCGAGCAGTGTCGGGCTCGCGGCGATCCAGGTGGCCAGGCTCGTCGGCGCGATCCCGATCGCCACCACCCGCACTGGCGCCAAGAAGGCGGCCTTGCTGGACGCCGGCGCTGAGCACGTCATCGTCACCGAGGAGCAGGACCTCGCTGCACGCGTCGGCGAGATCACGAACGGCGTCGGCGCGCGCGTCGCGTTCGATCCCGTCGCCGGCCCTGCCCTCGCGCAGCTGGCCGACGCGATGGCGCACGATGGCGTCATCGTCGAGTACGGTGCGTTGAGTTCGGAGGCGACGCCGCTGCCGCTGTTCCCGCTCCTGATGAAGAACCTCACCGTGCACGGCTATCAGTACAAGGAAGTCGTTCGCGACAACCACAAGCTCGATCGAGCCAAGCGATTCATCCTCGACGGGCTGGCCGGCGGCACGCTGAAGCCGATCATCGACAGGACGTTTCCGTTCGAGCGCATCGTCGATGCGCATCGCTATCTCGAATCCAACCAGCAGTTCGGCAAGATCGTCGTGACGGTGTAGTCGATCGCGAAGCCGGTCGTGCGCGGCGGGGCGAGACGCGTCGCGCACGGCCCCGGCCGGCGTCTACGGCACCCCGGGTTCCGGCATCCGCTCGGGATTGTCCGCCACGTCCGACAGTTCGTTCAATGCGGGACTGGTCCCCTCCTCGTACAGCTGGCGCAGGAAGTCGATCAGGATCGGATTCAACAGGTCGGAGTGATTGAGGACGACAGGACTCGCCGTCGACACGTTCCAGACGGGCGAATTGAGATTCACGCCCTTCCTGGGGCGGAGCGCCATCGCGACGTCGGTGTTTCCTTTCTGGTTGTGCGTATCGTTGATGCAGAACTGCCGCGGCGAATCGCGCAGGACGTTGTTCGCATCATGGTCGTTCTGCAAGGCGGCCTCGAACTTCTTCAGGCGTCCGAGTTCCACGGCGTAGCGTTTGCTGAAATCGCCTACGCCGCGAAGCCTTTCGCAGTCCGCGTCGACTTGGATGGGGGTGCGGTCCGAGTCCTTGTTGAGCTTGCTCACGGTGTTGAGGTCGTAGTCGACATAGTCCTGGTCCTGACCCAGCGTTTCCAGCGCGGCTGCACGCTCGCGCTCGTCCCCTGCGGGGTAGCGATTGAGGATCGTGCTGAACGAGCGCGCGGCAGGAAACGCCAGACGCGTCGCGTTGTCGTCCGTGCTGGTGATCGAAACGAACGTGGGCGCGTGATAGCTCCGGGGTGCGGCCGAGCGTGACGCCAGCCACAGCGGCACGAACCGCGCAGCCTCGACGGCAGGGTTGATCGCGATGATGAGATCGCCCTCTCGCGTGAGCAGCGGATCGGTCGCCGGATGGCCGGCATCGACGATCCGTTCGTGCAGGTCGGCCATGTCGCGTATCAGCGACTGGTCCAGCGCGTTGTACACGACCAGGCCGCCGAAACTGTGGCCGACGATCGTCAGTCGCACTTGCTTGGCGCATTCGAGCTGCGATTCGACCGGCGATTGCTCGGGATGGCGCCGGCTGTTCTCGACCAGTCCGTTCCAGGTGGAGTTGCGGATATCCTGCAGCGCCCGCAGCCGCGTCAGCAGTTCGCGTACCTGTCCTTCCGCCACCCTGCCCGCGGCCTTCTTGCGCGTCCAGAAGGTGGTGTCTTCGACGATGTCCGGCAATGTCGTGCCTGCGCCGCGCCAGCCCGCATAGAGGCCGACGACTTCGCGCCGGCATTGCGATCGACTTTCGACGTCGCTCAGTTTTGCGAGCATGGCCCGGAACCACTTCACGTTGGTGTCGTCGCTTCGTGCACTGTGCTTCCAGCCGTGAACGAAGACGACGATGCTGACGGGTACTCCGGCATTTGCCTCGGCTCCATCCGGCTTGGTGAGTTCCCGTACCTCGGACAGGAACAGCTCCATCTGATTGGGTGCGTCGCCATTTCCGCCGTGCGCCGGGAACAGGCGGCCTTGGTCGTCGAACTCGGCGTAGTGGAGCGCGTAGCCGTGGTCCTTTCCCGTGATGGTCTGCGAGACCTCCTTGATCAGAGGGTCGCATGATGGGTCCACGGCGCCATACCGATCATCGACAGGGCCGTCGCGCGGCATGCTGGGCGTGCAATTTTCGCCGGTGTATTTCGCGATCCTGTAGGGACGAAGAGGCGTGCAGCTCGTGGCCGCTGCCGCGATCGCGATGACGAAGAGCAGGCACGACATGCGAACGGCCTGCCTGTTCCAGCGCTCGCGCGAACTTTTCATATCGACTCCCGGCTTTCGATTCGTGCTGCGTCGATGAGCGTTGCCTGTCGACTCCGCAGACGCCGCCCGAAAGCAGCGGGCAGGCGTCGCGGGAATCGCTCCCGGCAAGGGCGCGATCATCCCACGCGAGAGCGATGTCCGGCGCAAGACAAGGGCAAGAGCGGAGCGCGCGCACGCCGCTCAGCTTCCCTGAGTCGCCGCCGTGTTCGTCGGCGGCAGAGGGAACACGAAGGAGCCGGGCAGCCCCACTGAGGAACGCCGCTCATTGTTGCTGAGTTGCGCAGCCCTGCTGAAGAAGTCCCTTCTGCTGCCGGACCTGAGAGGCGTCGGCACTATTCGGATGCGCGTCGTCGTCGGCTCGTTCGGCACGTCCTGGCCATGGCGGCAGCTGTGCCGGGAAAGCGGTCGCCCGCCCGGCACAGCCGCAGATTTCGCTAATCAGTGCAATCGGACGAGTTCGAATAGTCGACACTGGTCTCGACCGCGCACGCGCCGCCCTTCAGCGTGATCTTCGAGTAGGTCGATGCGCTGCAGAGCAGGGGTACCGGGTAGAAGTCGAAATTCGACACGGCCGAAACTATGGTGCCGAAACCGCCGCTGTTGTTGGTGATGTGTGACGTGGCGCCGTTGCTCGTCGTGGCGGTGCTGGTGACCGACGAAACGGTGGGATCGGGCGAAATGCCGCTGGGCACGTCGGCGACATGTGCGCGCGCGATCGCGGTCGTCCCGAGCAGACCGGTCGCGATATCGGAATCGAACTGGTAGGCGTAGCCGTTGTGCGCAGGCCCCGCGATATTGACGCACATGGTTCCGCTCGTCGAATGGAGCGCATCGGGCTGCACGTTCCCGTTGATCTCGAGGCGCTCGAAGCTGCCGTCGGTATTGAGCTTCTCGTAAGCCGACGGGCTCACTTGTTGCCATGTATCCAGTTTCGCGGGGGCGATGCCGTTCGATGGCGACGCCGCCGTGGCGGTCGAAACGAAAAACATTCCCAGCGCGGCCGCCAGCGCAGCCGTGATCGAGCTCTGAATCGTGTTCATTGCCGTTCTCCCATCTGCTAGGGGTCCCCTTCCCGAGCGGATTGTTGGCGCCGAACATTCTGCAGATTGTGACTGGCGATCCACTATCGTTCGATGTCACGGACGAGGCACGGATCGCGCTTCTTCACGCCATCGATCGCCCGGCGCGGACCTAGGGTAAACCCTAGATCTTCGTGCATCCGACCACGCCAAAACCTCCCGGTGTGGAGAAGTACATTCGTGGAAAGGTGTATCTATAAAAGATTCCATCGGCCGGGCGCGAAGTGGAGACGAGACACCGGCCGTGCGCTTGGTGACGAAGAGAACGCGATCGGGCAACCGGCGCTCAGTACGCCAGCCGGAGCGTCAACGAAGCGTTGGCCGGAGCGCCGTAGTACGTGTTGTCGTATTCGTCGAGCACGTAGAACTTGCGGTCGAACACGTTGTTGGCGTTGAACTGAAGCGACACGTGCGGCGAGAACTCGTACTTGGCCATCAGCGCGACTTGCGCCACGCCGCCTTGACGCAGCACGGTGCCGCCGTCGGGCGTACCGACGAAGGTGCTGCTCTGCGATTGCCAATTGACGCCGGCGCCGAGGGTCAGCCCGGCGACCCAAGCTTTCGGCGTCCAGGTCGTGAACGTGCGAAACAGCGTGCCCGGGATGAACGTGCGCACCGGCTGGCCGGTGCCGTCGTGCATCAACGTGCGCGACAGGCCGGCAGACGTCTGCCAATCCTCGCCGAGGCGGCCGGCCACCTCCAGTTCGAAGCCGCGCGAGCGCGTGCCGTCGAGCGCTTGCGACACCTGCGATCCATCCGGCAGCAGCACCGGCTCGCCGGTTTCCGGATCGAACACCGGTGCGGCGACATTGTTCTGCTTGGTGTCGAAGAAGGTCAGCGCGGTCGTGAGGCGTCCGTCCAGATGCTCGCCCTTGATGCCGATTTCCACGCTCTTCCCGTCGATGGGGTCGAGGTAGTGCCCGTTGATGTCGCGGCTGTTCTGCGGCTTGAAGATGCCGGTGTAGCTGGTGAAGACCGAGAACGTCGGATTGAGGTCGTAGACGAGTCCGGCGTACGGAATGGTCTTCTTGAAATCGTAGTTCGACAGCGTCGGCGTGTCGTACAAGTAGAACGAATCGACCTTCCACGTCGCATAGCGTGCGCCGGCGATCAGCTTGAGCGGATCGGCCAGCGACCAGCGCGTAGCGGCATACAGGCCGTTCTGCGTCGTGTCGATATCGTTGAGCGGAACACCGGGGCCGAACTCGGGCCGCGGATAGGAGCCGTTCCAGTCGAAGAAGTTGCCGGGGTCCGCCATGTCGCCCGGTTCGTATTCGGTCCCGGTATTGGTCGAGCGCGAGCCGTTGTAGCCGACGACGAGCTCGTGGTTGCGTCCGAACGCCTCGAACGGACCGCTCGCGTAGAGATCCACGGCACGTTCGATGATCGTGCCGCGGCTCTTGTAGGCGTACGGCTCCAAGCCCTCGCCCGTCGCCGGATCGGGGAATCCGAACACGTAGAAGAGTTCGTCGTCTTCGCGATAGCGCCGCCAGTTCGCCGAGGCATGCAGCATCCAGTCGTTGTCGAACGCGTGCCGCAGTTCGCCGAAGACGGTATCCGTGCGGCGCGTCCAATAGGTCCAGTCGGTCGCGGTCGTCACCGATCGCGGCCAGTTCGCCAGCGCTCCGTTCGAGAGGAAGAGCGGGAACGAACCCCAGGTGTTCGAGCGTGGACGGTTGTCCTGGTGATCGAAGCCGATCGAAGCCAACGTCGACGGCGAGACATCCCAGTCGATGATGCCGTACAGCACGTCGGTCTTCTTGTGGTAGAGCGCTTGGTACGAGTCGCGATCCTCGTACACCGCGACGCCACGCGCGCGGATGCTGCCGTCGGCATTGAGAGGCGCGGATGCGTCGACCTCGACGCGCGCGTCGTTCCAGGAGCCGACCGTCACTTCGGTCGTCACCGTCGGCGTCTTGCTGTCGGCATGCTTGCGCACGAGATTGATCGACGCGGCAGGGCTGCCCGCTCCGCTCATCAAGCCCGTCGCGCCGCGAACCACTTCGATGCGGTCGTAGAGCGACGTGTCGAGCGTTTCGTTGATCGAACCGGTATTGAAGCTCGACAGCGCGGGCACGCCGTCGACCATCAGCGTGTCGATCAGGAAGCCGCGCGAGAAGAACAGCACGCGCTCGGAGTCGTACGCATCGGAGTAGACGCCGGCCGTGTTGTCGAGGACCTGGCGCAGCGAAGTCAGATCCTGGTCGTCGAGCCGTTCGCGCGTGATGACGGTCATCGACTGCGGCGTCTGCCGCGGCGAGAGGTCGAGCTTGGTGGCCGCCGCGCTGC
>Ga0070667_100000136_pt1 | contig 93545 bp, 78 predicted proteins | sample KBSS33metaG_FD_64659 | JGI IMG/M metagenome (GOLD analysis project Ga0070667, IMG submission 64659) | Switchgrass rhizosphere microbial communities from Kellogg Biological Station, Michigan, USA - KBS S3-3 metaG | ecosystem: Host-associated > Plants > Roots > Rhizosphere > Soil ...
CCGCCGTTGCTCGCGCTGACGAACGTCGTGTTCGGATCGAGACGATCGCTTTCGGCATACGCCGTGGCTGCCGTGCCGCCGGTATTGGTCAGCGTGATCGTGTACGTCAGCGTTTCACCGGGCTCGGCGATGCCGGCTTGCGTACCGCTCTCGCCGGTCAACGCCTTCGTCGTCGCGACCTGTGCCGGTGTCGACACGATCACACCGGCTGGGTCGCTGCCGGTCAGCGGTGGACCGACGGCCGGCGTCACCGTTGCGGTCGCCGTGTTCACCGACGTCCCCACCACGGCCGTCGTCGTGCAGGTCTGGGTTTGCGATGCGCCGGCGGCGAGCGTCGCTATCGTGAAATCGCAGGCTGCGACTAGATTGTCGACGATACCGATATTCGTCAGCGTCGCCGTTCCGGTGTTGGTGACGACGATCTGGTAAGGAATGGTTTCCCCGACGATGTAATGCTGGTAATCCGCCGGTGTATCCGCATCGTGCCAATCCGCCGGATTGGCCGGGTTGCCGCCATCGGCGAGAACGTATTTCTTGACGGTGAACGCGGCGCAGTCGCCGATCGTCGTCGTCGCCGAAGACAGCATCGGCAGCGCGGTATGCCCGGCGATCGTGTCGGCGGAGTTGACCAGCTTCTGGCCCGGCTTGTTGTCCGTCGACAACGGCGCGCTGCAGCTCGCTCCCGCAGGAATCGTGAAGGCGATGTGGATCGTCTGCGCCGAGCCCGCCACCAGCGCGGGAGCGATGACTCGAATCGCGGTCGGATGGACGACAGCCGTCGTCGACCAGCCCACGGTGTTGCCTGCGATCGAACCGGGTGTGCCGCCGTTGGAAGCGGCGCGCGGATCGTCGCTGAGGCTCGCTATCGGCGCAGTCGAGTAGTAGATCGTCGAGCCCGCCGGCGCAGTGACGCCGGTGATCGAATACGTGCCGCCGATGTTCGTGCCGCGACCGTCGGCGACATTGGGCAGGATGTCGATCGTGTCGGTAAACGGATTGGAGGCAGGATCGGTCGAGTTGATCGTCAGGTCCCACGCCGACGAATCGCCGTAGAACGACAACACGCTCGACTCCACCGCCTTGCCGAGCGTGGTCGCTCCATTGTTCGGCACCGTGACGCTGGCGCTCGCCTGTCTCGCGGCGGCGAGACGGTTGTCGCCGGGAACGTCGACTTCCGCCGTGTTGGTGAGGACCGTGCCGGGCACGACCGAACCGTTCGCGGCGATCTGCGCCTGGTACGTGATCGGCTGCGGCGTATTCGCCGGCACGTTCGTGAACGTGTAGGTGAGGACCTGCTGTCCCGAGCCGTTGACCGACAGCGCCGGCGCCGGCGTGCCCGATCCGGCGACATAGGTCATGCCAGTCGGCAGCGTATCGACGACGGTGAACGTCTGGCTCGGCGGGTTCGCCGTGGCGACGTCCGATTCCGCAGTGAGGTTGTAGGTCACCGATTCGCCCGGCGCCGCGGTCGCGCTGGGCGTCGTCTTGGTGATGACGCCGTTTGGACCCTGGATCCGCATGGCGTCGCGCTGGCCGTTGGTGTTGGGGCCGTAGGTGCTGCCAGGGATGTTCGCGATGACGGACGGGCTGGTGCTGATGTTGATGTAGTTGTTGAGAACCGGGTAGCCCGGGAAGACCGTCCCCACGTTGTAGGGGGCGTTGAACGCGCCGACCGTCCACGATTCCGATCCGGCGGTCGCCGTCGAGGGCACGTAGCCCCACACCCGCAGGAAGTGATGGAACTGCCGGTCCACCGCCGGATCCCACGTCATCTTCACCGCGGTGACGCCCGCGGGCAGGCTCACGATGCACTGGTCATCCGAATACGCTGGCGAAATCGGCAGCGTCTGGGTGGCGCAACCTGCAGGAAGCGGCGCGGCGATCCATGGGCTTCCGGCGACGCCGACCGGCTCGCCGCAGGTTTCGGTCTTCGTGTTGAACACATCCGTGCGGTACCACAGATGCGCGGTTCTCATGTTGGTATAGGACGCGCCGTCGGCGGCCACGAAGTCGGCCCACTTCGGCCTGAACGCAGCGGTGTTCTGCACCATGCTGCACGAGCCGGCCATGTCGGCGCCGCCAGCGCCGCTGTACGTGGACCACGTCACGCTGTCGGCTTGGCTGACCAGTGGCTCGTTGTAGATCGTGTAGGGGCCGGGATTGGTCGACGTCCCTGCGGCCGGCCATGGAAGGGTCAGGTTTTGCGCGGCGCCGGGCGCTGCCCAAAGGTTCGCGTCCCACGGCACGCGGCCGACGGTCGGACCGCCCTGCCAGCTGATCGCGAATACGCCCGGAAGAACGAGCGTGGTCCCCGAGGAGTCGTTGGTGGTATTGGTCTCGGGCTGCGTGACACTATCGATGAACGTGAACGGGCTCGCCGTCGCCGTGTAGGTTACGCCCGTCGTTGCCGTGATCGGCGCGGTGTAACTGAAAAGGAGTTGTCCCGCGGCGATGAACGTCGTCGTCGATGGAATCGCAGTGCCGAGACTGTCGACGGTCGGGACGTGCTGGAGCGTGTAGTCCAGGCCGCTCAATGTGACCGTGTAGTGCGTGCCCGTTCCGCTGATCGAGCACGTCGGTGCGTTCGTCCGATTGGCGAAGGTGGGGGCGGAATACGGAATCCCCGCGGCTTGCGCCGAGTCGTCGACCGGCGCGCAGCCCTCCCACTGAAGCCCGGGCAGCTGGCCGGCAACGGACACCGCGATATCGACTGTGAACGTGTACGTCGACGGCCCCGGAATGCTGCCGGCGGTCATGGCGATGCCATAGTCGACCACCACCGACGGACGATTCCCGCCGCTGCGACTGACGATGGTGGTCTGTTGGTAGTTCTGGTTCGGCGCGCTCAGCACCAGGTCCATGCCGTGGCTGCCGGTGATCGGCAGGCCCGGCGGGGACGACGGCGACGTCGGCGCGGCGGCGGAGTCCGAGGTGACGGTTCCCGACAGCGACAGCACGGATCCGATCGCGCCGTTGGGCAGGACCGGCGCCTGCACGACGGTCGCGGTACCTTCGTTGATCGTGCCGAGGTTGCACAGCAGCTGAGTGCCGTTGGCGCTGATCGCCGACACCGGCGTCACGTTCCTGGTCTGGCATACCGTTGGGATGTTCGAGAAAACCCCGTTGGTCGCGGTCAGCGTGAGACGCACGTTGTCGACCGGGTCGTTCGCCTCGGGGTCGTTCGCGTCGTTGGTGCTGACGTGCCACTCGCCGATGATCGCCGTGCCGAACGGCACGGACGCAGGGTTGCCCACCCAGTTCGCGGTCATCTCATGCACGGCGGACGTCACCGCAGACGCCGGTAAGGGGTTCAGCAGCGCCGCGACGAGCGCCAAGCCCGCGAACGACCGGCATGGGCGCCAGCGCGGCCATCGATATCCGGGGGGAGCCGATGAAGGCGAAGTATTTGCGTCTACGCACCGAACGTTCGACGTAAGCACTGACATGTCAACCGACCCCCGTCATCTATGGATTTCGCGACTGAAGGGGCGAAGGACTCGTCCGGGACGCGCATTCATTGCCCGATCGCCGGCAGCACCATTCGCCTCTCTCCACGCTGATCGCTGCACACGGAAACCCACCGGCGATTTTTAATAATCCGCCCGTCGGCCCAGCCATCATTCGTGCGGTGTCGCACTGCTCGCATTTCACCCTGTCGGCGTCGCGTGGAAGCGAGACCGCAGTGCGGCACACCGACTTCAGTCTATTTAACCGTGCGCTAAAAAGAAACTTTTTACGTGATTATTTCTTATTCGAATCCATCCGCTCACGGAAACTCACGGATACCTGCAGAAACTCACTCAAACCCACGAATTCTCACGGAATATTGCGAATTTCTGACAATCCGACTCCCACCACACGCGATGTGCAAGGATCGTGAAATAGCGACTGTTTCTTCATCAGCCGGCATCAGCCGGACGCCTTGGAGCAAAATCAATAAATTACTTAATTATAAAGTTAATAACACAACATCAATTATTCATCCGTAATATCCATACATTAATCGCCATCGACGAACTACCGCGACGAAATCCGCATCCCGCGCGCCGCACGTCGCACGCCGATTGCCCCGACCGCGATAACAGCGCACGGAATGACGCGACCCGCAGACGTCCCTGCGGATGAATCATCGACGGATACAGGCAACTCCCGGGACGAATCGCTTCAATCGACTCGCGCGCACGAGGAAGCGACGGCCGGAGCCGCCTTCGTCGACCTTCGAGCCTTGCATCCATGCCTGCATGGACGATCCAGCGGGACCATGGCGCGATCGACGGGGCGGCCAGGCGGTACTCGCACGAGCACTTCGCGAAACCTGGCGATCACCGGCGTCATCCTCCCGCCCTCTCCCGCAGACGCATTCCGCCGCATGGCCGGTCGATCCCCCCGACGGGTGCCAAGAATGCGCCGGCGTACCTGCGACGCCGCAGCGGCGATCGAGCCGATGCAGACAGCTACTGCGCGGGCGCCCCGGCGACGGTGGCGTGAGTCAGCGCATTCATCCGTTGCCGTTTCGCTTCGGCGGAGCCTGCGCTCCAGCCCGCGGCCACCGCGTCATGGATGCCGGTCCAGTAGTAGTTCCGCCCTGCCGCGATGTCGCCGTTGTTGAAGGAGCGATCGCCCAATTCGAAGGCGGCTGCGATCGTCGCGTCGTTGGTCTCGTAACCGGCCGTCGCGACCAGCTTCGCGCGTTGTTCGACGGAAGCCGCATCGAGTCCGACCCGTGCGTAGAAATCGCCGAGGTCCTGACTGATGCGCGGATCGACATGCCCCGCCCTGGCGTAGGCGGCGGCGAGATCGTTCATCGGCTCGATCAAGGCCGGATCGGCGATGTCGCCGATCAAGCCGATCGCGTCCGCATGCAGCGTACGGAAATAGCCGGGATCGACTCGGTACAGCATCTGGACCAAGGCCTTCGCTTTGCCGGAAGGGCCGCCATACGTCTTCTCGACGTAGTGCTGGGTCAGCGCGATGCCGACGACCTGCGCAATCGCGCCGTCGCGTTCCGCGGCCGGCATGCGCGCGATGCTCGTTTCGAGCGTGCGGACATCTTCATCGAGCCCAAGCTCGGGAACGCCCTTGCTGCGCGTGGTGAAGCGCCGCAAGAACGGGGCGGCGAGCGGGAACTGCAAGGCGTCGCCGTAGTTGAGCCGGAGCGCTGCCATAGGCCCGTCGTTGTTTGCGAGGAAGATCAGGCTCAGCCGTTCGCTCGGCACGTGCAACAGGAACGACGAATACGACGGACCGAGTCCGTATACCCAGTCGAGCCGCACTCCGCCCTGCATTTCGGAAAACCAGCCGAGGCCATAGGGAGCATCGGAGCCGTCTGCGAGCTTGAAGGGCGCGGTCATCGTGGCGACGCCCGCCGGATCGAGCAGGCTCGACCGATCGAGCGCATCGGCATAGCGCGCAAGGTCGGCCAAGGTCGACAGCATGCCGCTGTTCGGATAGGCGTGCCTGTGCCCGCCCTGCAGGTCGTCGTCGGCGACGAACGCGCCGCGCTTGGAATCGTAGCGATACGGCGTGACGATGCGCGCGGCATGCGCGTCGTTCGTTGCATCGGGAAATTCGGTGAGCGTGTCCGCGAGCCCGAGGCGGTCGAGGATGCGCGCCTTGACCTCGCCCGCGAACGCGCGCGCGTAGTCCTTCTCGCCGCTCATCTTGGCGAACACGCCGTAGACGTAGTTGAAGCGGTTGCCGTTGTAAGTGAAGACGCCGCCCGGCTTCGCGCCTTCGGAGGTGTGAGAAAGGACATGGCGGATACGGATATCCGGACTGCTCCAGATCCATGCGGCCGCGTCGTCGATCTGCGGATAGTCGGCCAGATAGTCGTCGAGCCGGATACGCCCTTCCTGCACGTATTGCATCATCAACGCCGCGGTGAAGGTCTTGGTGACCGAGGCGATCGGGAAGATCGAATCGGCGCGAACCGGACGCCGCTGCTCGATATCGGCATAGCCCTGCGTCTGCAGGTGCACGATGCGTCCATCGCGGGCGACCGCGAGCGCATAGCCCGGCACGCGGAGCCTCTTCGCGTAGCGCTCGACCTCCGCGCAGAAGCCGCGTTCGCCGCTGCAATCGGAAGGCACTGCCGTGTCGTCGACGCGCGCCTCGGCCGAGAAGCCCAGACAGAACAAACACAAGATCAAGATCCGCTTCGCCCAAATCGGAAACATCCTCGCCTCCAGCCTGCTTGCCGATGGCGCTTCGATGCTCGATCAGGCCACAAGGTTTGCTCGTGCGAGGCGATGATGCCGCGCGGCGACCGCGTCGAACGGCAGCGCACGGCCAGCAGGCCGTTCCTAGCCTTTCGTCCTGGTCCTGGAGTCGGTCAGGCGAGCCCGGAAGTCAAGCCGCGACGTCCTTCGCGCGCTTGCGGTGAGCGGCCACTTTCGCGCGGTTGCCGCAGATCGACATGCTGCACCAGCGGCGGCCGCGACCGCGCGTGCGGTCGGCGAACATCAAGGTGCACGCCGCGCCTTCGCACGCCTTCACGTATGAGAAGTCCTGTTCGCAAACCAGCTCGGCGAGGACCTCGCCGATCGGCAGCAGGAGCGACTCGGGCGAACGCCAGCGCCGTGTCGCTTCGTACGCGAAAGCGCCGGTCGAGTCTTCGCGGGAGGCGACGATCCGGCCGAATCCTTCGTCGCGTTCGAGCAACCGGTTCAGTGGTTCCAGCTCGCGCAGATGCCTGGTTTCCAGCGGGCCGCCCATGTGGCTCCGCACGAAGCCTCGGAACCATTCGCGCAGCGTCCGCGCCTGCGCTGCCACGCCGTCGAGTTCGCCCGGCATCGACTGCCTGCGAAAGCGCGCGAGCACCTCGCCCGGCACGAGATCCGTCTGCCCCAGCCACGCGAGCAGACCGGCGCCGCTGTCGATCCACTCCACCGGAGTGTCGACAGGCGTCGCGATCGAGTTGAGGAAATCGAGCGCCGGAGCGTCGGCGATGAAGATCGCAGGGGGATGTTCGGTCATGAGTCGATGCTAACCATGCAAATGGCTGTTGACAAGTTACTTCCACTGTAAGTAACCTCTTTAACTTAAATTGTATGGTTACATGACTTCGATTCAAGTCCCAATCCATCCGGCAGAGGAGCGAACCATGGCCGCTGAGAATGTGAATGTTGTTCTGGTACACGGCGCTTGGGCCGATGGCTCGAGCTGGAGCAAGGTCATCGCATCGTTGAAGGCGCGCGGCATCGATGTGCAGGCGGCCCCGTTGCCACTCACGTCCCTGGCCGACGACGTGCTCTCGGTGCAGCGCACGCTGGATCGGATCGAGGGTCCCGTGGTGCTCGTCGGACACGCCTACGCCGGCAGCGTCATCGGCTCGATCCGCGACGACAAGGTCAAGGCGCTGGTCTACATCGCCGCACTGGCTCCGGACGAAGGCGAAACGGTGGCCGACGTGTTCTATCGCGCGCAGCCGCATCCGCAGGCGCCGAAGCTCGCACCGAATCGGCAGGGCTGGATCTGGCTGCCGCAGGACGCCTTCGCGCATGCCTTCGCGCAGGACGCATCGCCGGAAGAACTCGCGGTACTGGCCGCCGTGCAGCGGCCGATATCCGCCGCGTGCATCGGCATCGCCGTGAAGCGCCCGCTGTGGAAGGACCGGCCGAGCTGGTTCCTCGTCGCCGGGCACGATCGCATGATTCCGGCCGAGACGCAGCGATTCATGGCCGAGCGCATGAACGCACGCAGTCGCACGCACGACGTCGACCACACGCCGATGGTGACGGCCCCGGCGGTCGTGCTCGCCACGATCCTCGATGCAGTCCGCGATGCGGGAGGCGGCCATGCGTGAGTCGACGACCGGAGCGGAACGGCTGAGCACATTCTCCGACGCCGTGATCGCCGTGATCATCACGCTGATGGCCTTGGAGCTGAAGGCGCCGGAGGAAGCGACCTTGTCGGCTTTGTTGCCGCTGTGGCCGACGGCCGTCAGCTACGCGGTGAGCTATCTCTTCATCGCCATCATCTGGGTCAACCATCACCATCTCCTCCGGTTCGCCGACTCGGCCACGCCGTCGCTGATCTGGGTCAACTTCGGGCATCTCTTTCTGGTGTCCCTGGTACCCCTCGCCACCGCATGGGTTGCGCGCACCGGCTTCGCGGCGATCCCCGTCGCCGCCTACGCGGGGCTGTTCGTCTGCGTGAACGTGGCCTACGTCCTGTTCGAGCGGACGGTGTTCGCGCAGGCCGACGCCGGTGCGTTTCCGGAACGTGCACGGCGACTGGCGAAGCGCCGTTCGTTCGCGACGCTGGCGATCTTCGCCGTTGCCAGCGCCACCGCCCTCTTCGTGCCGGCAGCCGGATTCGTCCTGGTCTGCTGTGCACTGATCTTGTACTTCCGCCCCGAAGCGCCGGGCGTCAGGTGAAGCATTCGCGCGTGCGCCGTTACTAACCCCTAAATAATCGTCAACTCAGTTACAACAAAAGGAGAAATTCCATGACTGCCATCGCCTATCGCACGGTCGACGTCAACGGCCTGAAGGTTTTCTACCGCGAGGCCGGCACGGCCGGCGCCCCCAAGCTGCTCCTCTTGCACGGCTTCCCGAGTTCGAGCCACATGTTCCGCGACCTCATTCCGCTGCTGGCCGATCGCTTCCACATCATCGCGCCGGACTTGCCTGGCTTCGGCCGCTCGGACATGCCGCCGCGAGACGCTTTCGCGTACACGTTCGATCACATCGCCGATGTGATCGACCGCTTCACCGAGGTCGTCGGTTTCGACCGCTACGCGATCTATGTCTTCGACTACGGCGCGCCGACCGGATTCCGTCTCGCCGTGCGTCATCCCGAGCGCATCACCGCGATCATTTCGCAGAACGGCAACGCCTACGAAGAAGGACTCAGCGACGGCTGGAATCCGATTCGCGCGTACTGGCAGGAGCCCTCGCAAGAGCATCGGGACGCGCTACGCGCATTCCTCGCCCCTGAAGCGACGCTGTGGCAGTACACGCACGGCGTTCCCGATACGACGGCCGTGTCGCCGGACGGCTACAGCCTCGACGACTTCTACATGGCCCGACCTGGCGTACACGATATCCAGCTCGATCTTTTCGGCGACTACCGGAGCAACGTCGCGCTCTACCCGACCTTCCAAGCCTATTTCCGCAAACACCAGCCGCGCTTCCTCGCCGTGTGGGGCAAGAACGACCCGTTCTTCCTGCCGCCCGGCGCCGAAGCGTTCAAGCGCGACATACCGAAGGCCGAAGTGCGTTTCTTCGATACCGGCCACTTCGCGCTCGAGACCCATGCGGGGGAGATCGCGACGGCGATCCGCGCATTCCTCGCGCCGTGAACCTGCAGCCCGAATCTACGGAGAAGTGAAATGACCCAGTCCGTCGCGGTGATCACCGGAGCAAGCCAAGGCATCGGCCAGTCGACTGCCCTTCGCCTCGCCAGGGATTTTTCCTCGCTCGTGCTCGTCGCGCGCAATCGGGAGCGCCTCGAGGAAACGGCAGACGCCGTGAAGGCGGCGGGCGCGCAAGCGCTCGTCGTCGCGGCCGATCTTGCCGAACCGGAAGCGGCACGAGCGGTCGTCGAGCAGGCGCTCGCCGCGTTCGGGCGCATCGATGCGCTGCTCAACATTGCCGGCGCCGTGCCCCAGATCGACCTCTTCGAGATGACCGACGCGCAATGGGAAAGCGGCCTTGCGCTCAAGCTGCACGGCGCGCGCCGGCTGACGCTCGCCGCATGGCCCGCCTTGAAGGAGAGCAAGGGCGCCGTCGTCCTGATGTCCGGCAATTCGGCACTGTTTCCGAAGGCGCCCTACGCGGCGGTCGGCACGATCAACGCGGCGATCGTGGCGCTCGCCAAGGCATTCTCCGATCGCGGCATCGCCGACGGCGTGCAGGTCAACAGCGTGCTGCCGGGTCCGGTGATGACCGGCCGGCGCCGCTCGTATCTCGAACATTGGGCGCCGGCGCATAGCATGAGCGTGGAGGAGGCGACGATCCGCTTTCCGCAGGAAGCGGGCATCGCGCGCTATGGCGATCCGGAGGAGATCGCCGAGCTGATGGCGTTCCTGGTCTCGCCGGCCGCACGCTGGATGACGGGATCGTCGTTGCGCATGGATGGTGGCGAGGTCAAGTCGATTTGAGGCCGCCCCGCGCCCGGCCGAGCGGACCGTTCGCTTCGTCGGGCGCGATCAGTCCGTGCTGGGCCGCGTAGCGATACATCTCCAACGAATTGCGCAAGCCGAGCTTTCGCCGCAGCAGCGCCTGATAGTTGGCGGCGGTCTTGAAGACGAGGTCGTGCGCGGACGAGACTTCTTCCACGCTGAGTCCGCGCGCGAACGAAAGGAACACCGCAAGCTCCGACTTCGTCAGCCGGGCATGCGGAAGCCGCTGGCTGTCCATCCTCTCGAAATCGCCGAGCACGTCGACCGAGATCGGCCGTCCGCCTTCGGCCACGCTGAGCACCGCCTCGGTCAGGAGCCCTGGCGGACTGCTCTTGGTGACGTAGCCGGCGGCGCCGCTGTCCAATGCCTGCGACACCAGGTGCGGGGCATCGTGCATCGTGAAGATCAGCACGCGAAGTTCCGGCACATGCGCATGGACGTACTTCAACGTCTCCAGGCCACTCATGCCCGACATCGACAAGTCGAGCACGAGCACGTCGGCCTCGCGGCGATCCAGCCACTCGCATGCTTCCGCGCCGGACGCGAACTCGGCGACCACGCGGATGTTCTCGTCGAGTTCGAGCAGGCGGCGGCAGCCCGAACGCACCACCGCGTGATCGTCTGCGAGCGCTACCCGGACGGGACTCATGGAACCTCCGTTTTCGCCGCCCCGCGCCGATCGATGCTGCACCGGCATGGGCGACGCATGCGCCATCGGCATGGCCGAGCCTTCGTCAGAGCGCGACGCGGAATCCGATCCAGCCGGCGCGCGGCTGCCCCGGTCCGTAGAAGCGCGGGTCGTCGTAGTCCGGGAATACCTCATCCGGCTCGCCGAGCGTGCCGAACGTGACGTAGTGCCGGTTGAACACGTTGTCGACGCGCGCGAACACGCTGAAGTGCTCGTTGAATACATAGTTCGCACGCAGGTTGAGCAGCGCGTAGCCGCCGGTCTCGCCGAGCAGGTTCGCTTCGTCGCTGCGCAGGTACTGGCCGGAGTTCGCGACGACGTCGCCGCCGACGCTGAATGCCTTCGTCACCGCGAAGTCGGCACCGAGCTTGAACGCGCTCTTGGGCAGGCTCGGGATGCGATCGCCCTTCTTGACGAAGATCAGGCCGTCGTCGTCGGCGTCAGGATGGTTGGCGCTGTTCTCGGCGAAGCTGCTCTGGTACGTCGCGTCGAGGTAGGTGTAGTTCGCGTACCAGTTCAGGCGCTTGTCGAAGAACGTGCCGGACAGGCTGGCTTCCAGACCTTGCCGCCGCGTGTCGCCGACGTTGGCGAAGAAGCCTTCGTTCGACTGCGTGCCGCCGGTCGACTGGAACAGGATGTCGTCGGTATTGGTCGTGCGGAACAATCCGACGCGCCAGTTGATACGGTCGTGTGCGCCGTCCGCATCGAATACGCCGCGCAGTCCGCCTTCCCAGCTTTTCGCGACGACCTGCTTCAACGGCGGATCGGACAGGAATTGGTTCGGCAGCTTGCACGGCGCGTCGGGGTCGGCGCAGGTCAGCTCGACCGGCGTCGGCGCGCGCGTCGACTCGCTGTAGCCGCCGTAGAAATTGAATGCCTGGCTCCATTGGTAGGTGATGCCGGCGGCCGGATTGAAGCGCGAGAAGCTGTGCTTGCCGTCGAGGTCCGGGTTTTCGCCGGTCGGATCGTTGATCGTCGTGCGCGTGTGGTTGCTGCGGCCCGACAGGGTCACGGCCAGCTTGTCGGTGATCGACAAGGTGTCGGTCGCGTAGAAGCCCGTGCTCTTGGTGCGGCTGTTGACGGTCAGCGCATCTTCGGGGATGAAGATGCCCGAGTCCGACGAGGTCACGAGATTCGGCTGCAGTACGGCGACTTCGAGCACGGAGTTGTACTCGAGCCGGCCGTTGCTGTAGTCCGCGCCGACGACCAGCTGGTTCTCCATGCCGCCGATCGGCTGGTCGAACGTCAGCTGTACGGTACCGCCGTCGCTCTTCTGCGTGCGGTGGCCGATGTTGTTGATGGCGTCGTACTCGGACGAGACCGTGTTGCCGTTCTGGTCGAGGACCGGCTCGCCGTCGTCGTCGCAGAGGATGTCGTCATCGTCATCGCACTCGTCGAAATCGGTGCCGTCGCCGTTGTACGACAGCGTCGACACCTTGCGGTGGTACACCGTGAACGACAGCTTCGTCGCGTCGTCGATCGCGAAACTTCCTTGGCCGCTGACCAGATCCATCTTGTTCTTGGTCTGGTCGGGCGCGGTGAAGATGCCGCGCCAGTTCTGCGCGAGTTCCTGCACCGGCGCGCCGCCGTTGCCGATGAGGTTGGTGTCCGCATGACCCAGGTGCAGATCGAACGAAGCGCCCTCGCCGCGCCACGACAACGTGCCGTAGAAATTGCGCGCGTTCGACGGCGACTGGTCGCGCCAGCCGTCCTCGTCGAAGCGGTTGCCCATCAGGTACCAGCCCCATTGGCCGGCGTTCCCGCTGGTCTCGAAGGTCGCGTTGGTGCGCCCGAACGAGCCACCGTAGAACTCGAAGCTCGTACCCGGATCGCTGAAGCCGGTCTTGGTCTGGATCGAGATGGCGCCGCCGAGCGTGTTGAGGCCGAACACGGGATTGGAGCCGGCCATCAGGCTCATGCGCTCGATGGCCGCTTCCGGAATCAGATCCCAGTTGACCGTGTCGCCGAACACTTCGTTGACGCGCACGCCGTCGAGGTAGACCGACATGCCTTCCGAACCGCCGAGCAGCGGCGTCGCCGTGAAACCGCGGAACTGCAGGTCGGGCTGCAGCGGGTTGTTCTGCGCACCGTTCGTCGTCACGCCGGCGAGATGGCGATTCATGAAGTCGGTCAGATCGAGCGTCTGCGCGCGCTGCAACGCCTCGTCGTCGATCGACTGCACGTTGTACGGCAGCTTGTTGGCGGCGATGTCGGTGCCGGCGACGGGAGTCACCCCGACGACGTTGACCAGGTCGAGCGTGGTCACGTTCTCGCTCTTGGGCACAGTCGCATCGCTCGGTTCGTCCGCCCGTCCATAAGGACTCAAGGCGATCCCGGCAACGATCAGTCCGCACACGATGGGACGCCGACGAAGACTACGCACGCTGCCCAAGCACGACATTCAGAACTCCTCCCGATCCGCGACGATGCGGGAGCTGAGCGTATCGCCGAGCTTTCGGGAGTAGTTCCCTACCTGCGGGGGATTGCGATGATCGGCGCGAGCGAGCCGCGATGTCGGGAACAATTCCCGGGCGCCGGCCGCTCACGAACGGTCGCTGCCCTTTGCCGGCGTGGATCGTCGCGTCGACGCCAGAAACATCGGCCGTCATTCCCGCGCAAGCGGGAATCGCTCTGGAATCTGCAATGGATACCCGCTTTCGCGGGTATGACGTCGTCGCGTGCTGCCGCCCAAGAATCCGGCATCGCCACCCGACTCATCGACCGTCATTCCCGCGCAAGCGGAAGCGCATTACGGCGGCGAAGCTGGTCAATTCATAGGGACTCTGAATGGCATACCGCGTTCGCGGGCACGAGCGCGTTGTGCTGCGTCGCTTCGCTCACGGCATCACGTTCTATGCGCCGTCCATGGCGACCGTGTTTCGCCCCGCCTGTTTGGCGCGGTACAGGGCCGCATCGGCGGCGATCACCAGCGTGCGCGTGTCGTCGTGTTCCGACGACGGGATTCGACTGGCAACGCCGATGCTGGCGGTAATCGAAGCGGACACGTCCGAACTCGGATGCGGCAGCGCGAGCGCGATGACGGCCTGGCGCAGGCGCTCGGCGACGACCTGCGCGGACTTCGCGTCGGCGTCTTCGATCAGCAGCGCGAATTCCTCGCCGCCGTAGCGCGCGAGAATCGAAGAGTCGCGCGGAGCCCCGCCGCGCAGCGCCTGCGCGACGCGGCGCAGGCAGTCGTCGCCGGCCGGGTGTCCTGCGCTGTCGTTGTAGGCCTTGAACTGGTCCACGTCGATCATGACCACGGCCAGCGGCCGCTGGCGGCGAGCCGCTTCGCGCCAGTACTCGACCAGGTGCTCGTCGAACGCTCGCCGATTCCAGACGCCCGTCAAGCCGTCGCGCAGCGAGCGCTCGATCAGGTCCTGCTCGCGCACTTTGCGCACGCTGATGTCGCGGCCGACGGCAACGATGTAGGGCGTGCCCTCCTCCTCGATGCAGCGCGCCAGGATTTCGAAGGTCGCGGCGCTTCCGTCGCCTTGCTGCGAATGCCATTCGTAGCTCGCCGAACCTTCCGCGAGGACGCGGCGGCAGAACTCCTGCCACGACTCGGCACTCGCGAATGCAGCGGGCTGACTGACCGCATCGCCATCGGAAAGCACCAGTTGCAGGCGATGGCGAGCGGCCTCGTTGCATTCGGTGATGCGCGCGGTCGCCGCGTCGACGATGAACAAGGCGTCTTCGGTCTGATTGGCAAGACGATAGAAACGCGTCAGGCGCTGCTCGTTGTCGCGCAGCCGCCGTGCGAGCGCGCTGCGCTCGATCGCTCCCTGGATCGCGCGCAGGAGACGGTCTTCGTCGATGCGTCGCTTCATCAAATAATCGGCGGCGCCGCGGCGCAGCGCCTCGATCGATACCGCGGCGTCTTCCTCGCCGGTCAGCATGACCACGGGCGGCGGATTCGGACGCTCGCGGATGTCCTCGAGCACGTCCAGGCCCTGCAGGTCCGGCAAGTCCTGGTCGAGCAGCACGCAGGCGAAAGGACGCTCGGCATCGAGCATCTGCAATCCTTGCGTGCCGTCCTCGGCTTCCATGATCTCGTAGTCGCCGGTCACGCGCTGCAGCATGCGCCGATAGCGCACGCGATCAGGAAGGTTGTCGTCGATCAGCAGGATGCGGACGGGCACGGGAGATGCGGCTTCTCGAAAAGTCGGGGCGGCTGAGCGCGGCGGCCGGAAGCGGCACGCTCGCGAGACCCTCGGCGGAATGCATTTGTTGCAAAGTATAGTCGGCAGGTCAATGAGGGAATTTCCTCCTGCCGCGAGCGCTCGCAACGAAACGGCGCAGACGCTAGGCTGCGGCGACTGTCCCGGCGGAAACGAAATGATTTCAGTACGCGCATCCGTGGCTGCGATGTTCGGCATGATCGCCGTTCTGCTGCTCGCGCTCGGCTACGTCGCCACCTTGGAGGTGAGCACGGCCGGGCAGCAGGCAGAGGCGGAAGTGCGCAGGCACGATTCGATCAGGCTGGCCGAAGACATGCGCCAGAGCACCAACGACCTGACGCGGATGGTGCGGGTCTATGCCGCCACCGGCGACGCGCGCTATCGCCAGTACTACGACGAGATCCTGGCGATTCGCAGCGGCACCGCGCCGCGGCCGCTCCATTACGACGGCTCGTTCTGGGACCGCGTACTCGCCCGCGGCAAGTCCGGGGTCGAATACGGACCGCCGCGGTCGCTGCTCGCACTGATGCACGACGCGAAGTTTTCGCAGGCCGAATTCGATGAGCTGGACAGTTCGCGCCAGGCTTCCGATGCGCTGGCCAAGACCGAGATCGAAGTCATGGACGCGGTGGCCGCACGCGCGGCCGCAGGCATCGATGGACGCTATTTCGGCGACATCGCGTCGGTGTATCGCCGCCTCGTCGACGACGCCTATCACCGTCAGAAGGACGCGATCACCACGGCGATCGAGCGTACCGAGGCGCTCGTCGACGAGCGCACGCAGGGAGAGGTCGATGCACTGCGCGCGCACGCCAATGCGCTGATCCGCTGGCAGATCGGGTTTCTGGCGCTGATGCTGCTGCTCAGCATCGCCGCGTTCGCGATATCCGAACGCGGGCTCGGCCGGCCGCTGCGCCGCCTGATGGAGAGCACGCGGCGCATCGCAGGCGGCGACTATGCGCAACGCGTCGGCCGCCATGCATTGAGCGAACTGCAGCAGCTCGGCGACACCTTCAACGACATGGCGACGTCGATCCAGGCCGACATCGCCGCGCGCGAGACCGCCGAACGCGAGGCCCGCCAGGCGCGGGCGGTCGCCGAATCGGCCAACCAGGCCAAGAGCGATTTCCTGGCCAACATGAGCCACGAGATCCGCACGCCGCTGAACGCGGTGATCGGCATGTCCGAGCTGCTCGCCGAGACGTCGCTCGACGACGAGCAGCGCGATTCGCTGGGCGTCATCGCCAACAGCGGCAACCACCTGCTCGGCGTCGTCAACGACATCCTCGATTTCTCCAAGATCGAGGCCGGCATGCTCGACCTCGACCTGCAGGTGTTCGACCTGCGCCGCTGCGTCGAAGACGCGCTCGAGCTGGTCGCCGGCCGCGCATCGCAGAAGCAGCTCGACCTCGCGCTCGAACTGGCGCCCGGCACGCCGGAAGGGTTGCGCGGCGATCCGCAACGCGTGCGCCAGGTGCTCGTCAACCTGCTTTCCAACGGCGTCAAGTTCACCGAGACCGGCGAGGTCGTGGTCCGCGTCGCCGCAACGAGCGAGGGCGATGGCCGCCATCGCTTCGAATTCACGGTGCGCGATACCGGCATCGGCATTCCGGCCGAACGTCTCGACCGCTTGTTCAAATCCTTCAGCCAAGTCGACACCTCGACCACGCGCCACTACGGCGGCACCGGTCTCGGACTTGCGATTTGCAAGCGCCTGGCCGAACTCATGGGCGGCACGGTCGGCGTCGAAAGCACGCCGGGCAAGGGCTCGACGTTCCGCTTCAGCATCCTCGCCGAGACCAACCCGGAATGGGCCGCCGTGCAGCGCGGCAGCAGCGTCGATTTCGAAGGGCGCCGCGTGCTGATCGTCGACGACAACGACACCAATCGGCGCTTGCTTCGCGCGACCGCGGAATTCTGGGGGATGCAGGTGCGCGACACCGCCTACCCCGCCGAAGCGCTCGCATGGGTCGCTCGCGGCGATCCGTTCGACATCGCCGTGCTCGACTACCTGATGCCGGAGATGGACGGTTGCGAACTGGGCCGGCAATTCCGCCGCCATCGCGACGCGCATCGATTGCCGATGATCCTGGCATCGAGCGCGCCGGTCACGCGCCGGATGGCACCGGAGTTCGACGTGATCGTCGCAAAGCCGCTGCGCCGTTCGACCTTGTTCGACGCCTTTCAGGACGCGCTCGACGGTGGCCGCGAGCCGGCACCCGCCGCTGCCGCCGGCTCGGTGCCGGCGCCCGTTTCGTCGGACCTGCGCATCCTGCTGGTGGAAGACAACGAGGCGAACCAGAAAGTCGTGCTGCGCATGCTGGCGTCGCTGGGCTATCGCGCCGACCTCGCCATGACCGGCGTGGCTGCGCTGAAGGCGATCGACGAGAACACGTACGATCTGGTCCTGATGGACGTCCACATGCCGGAGATGGACGGCCTCGAAGCCACGCGCCGCATCCGCCTGATGGAGCCTTCACGCCAGCCGCGGATATTCGCGATGACCGCGAGCACGCTCGACAGCGAACGGCAGCAATGCATCGACGCCGGCATGGAACAGCACATCGCCAAACCGATCAGGAAGCAGGTGCTCGCGGACGCGCTCGCCGGCGTGCAGCGGCGCGATGCGATGCAGGGACCGCAAGCGCCTGCCGAGGCTGCCGCGGTCGCAGGCCGCGCAACCACATTGCCGCGCAAGCCTGCGCCGCCGGTGACGAACGATGGACTCGGCGGCGGCGATCTCGCGCGCGCGCTCGACGAACAGGCCGAGGCGCTCGATCGCGAAGGCGTGGTCGAGCTCATCGACGCGCTCGTCAAAGGACTGGAGCCTTCGGCACGCCGCCTGCGCGAAAGCGCTTCGAACGGCGACGCCATCGTGCTGAAGCGCACGGCGCACACGATGAAATCGAATGCCGCGATGCTCGGCGCGTCGGCACTGTCCGATCGCCTCGATACGCTGGAGAAGATCGCGAAGGCGGGCTTGCTCGACAGTGAAGTCGCCATCGAGATCGAAGCCATCGCGCACGACTACGCGCAGCTCATCGGGCAGGCCGGCGCGTTGCGGTCACGCTATCTCTAGGTCGCGCCGAGCGCAGCGCCGGCGCGGTCCGTTTCCTCGCGCCGGCGCAATGCTCCAAGGGCTGTCGGTTCGATCGGAAAGACGCTTCCGGCGTTCTTCTCCCGCTACGTGCGCAAGGGCCTGAAGCCGACGCGAATCTCTTCCGAGAGCAGCTTAGGCTGCTCCCAGGCCGCAAAGTGGCCGCCCTTGTCGAGCACGTTGTAGTGGATGAGCTTGGGGTAGGCGCGCTCGGCCCAACGGCGCGGCGCCGCATAGAGCTCGTCGGGAAACACGCTGACGGCCACCGGAATGGAAACGTTCTTGAAGTCGAAGAACGCGTTCTTGTTTTCCCAGTACAGGCGTGCCGAGGAAAGCGCGGTGTTCGTCAGCCAGTAGAGCGTGACGTTGTCGAGGATGTCGTCCCGGGTCAAGCCGGCCGTCTCGCCTGCGAACACGCGTGCGATCAGGGCATAGCTGCGTTCGTCGTGATCGATCATGTAGGACGCCAGGCCCACCGGCGAATCCGCTATGCCGTACAGCGTCTGCGGGCGCAGTCCCATCTGGTACGCGTAGCCGATGCCGGTCTTGTAGAAGAAGTCCAATCGCTCGTAGGCACGCTGTTCGTCAGCGGCGAGTCCCGATGGCGCAGGCCCGCCGGCCCTGAGCGCGCTCGAGATCTCGGGCGGGACGGCGCCGGGCATATTGGTGTGGATGCCGATCAGTTCCGGCGGCGCCTGCGCGGCCATCAAGTCCGTGACGAGCGCGCCCCAGTCGCCGCCCTGCGCCACGAATTTCGTGTAGCCCAGGCGCTTCATGAGGACGACCCACGCTCGCGCGATGTGAGCCGGATCCCAGCCGGGCGTGCTCGGCCGGCCGGAAAAGCCGTAACCCGGCATCGACGGTATCACCAGGTGAAAAGCATCGGACGCGCTGCCTCCATGTGCCGTGGGATCGACCAGCGGATCGACGATCTTCAGCAGCTCGAGGATCGAGCCCGGCCAGCCGTGCGTGACGATGAGCGGCAGCGCGTTCTCGTGCCTGGAGCGAACGTGGATGAAATGGATGTCCAACCCGTCGATCTCGGTCATGAACTGCGGCAGGGCGTTCAGCCGTTTCTCGACGTTGCGCCAGTTGTAGTCCGTGCTCCAGTAGCGCGCGAGGGCCTGGATCGTGGCGAGCTGCACGCCTTGCGTCGCGTCCTTGACGGTTTCGCGCTCGGGCCATTTCGTCGCGCCGATGCGCCTGCGCAGTTCGGCGAGTTCCGTCTCCGGAAATTCGACCCGGAATGGACGAATATCATGAGTCGACTGTTGTACAACGGCATTCATCGCGCTGCTCCTTACTGGATGCCGGGCAGGTCGAGCCAGTGGCAGTAGCCATCCAGGCGGCTGCGGTGCAGAAGCGACGTCGATCGAGACCGCGCGACCCGTGCTCGGCGCATTCCCAGCTGTGAACGAGTGGATTCGGTTGCGCCTGCGAAGGCCCGCAACTCGCAGCGAATAGGACCAGATGCGCGACGCCGCCGGCATTGCACATTGGTATCGATCGATACCTTGGTATCGGCTTGCGCGATGCCGTGGATTTCGCAGCATGCCGGCTCGTGCGGGCACGGATTTTGCCGCACGTGACGACCGCTCGGCGACGGACTCCGCATCTCGATCGGCGCAATCGCATCGCCCGAGCCGAGCCGTGTGCGGTCGTCGCCGAGCGCGACGCCGCTGCCCTTTCCAGCTGTACAATCGGAAGGCGCTGAATGGGGCACTCGTCGGCGTTCTTCGCGCAGATGCGTAGAACCCGAGCCTGCGCCTCACGGCGGCGCGGGCGGAGGCGACGCGATGTTGGATGGGAGGCTCGAAGCAGATGCGCGGCAACGCCGAGGCTGGCGCGAGCGAGTCGACTCGCCGGCCGTTCCGGCCACGCGCCGCTACAGAGTCCCTGCGAAAACGCTGGATGCCCGAGCCCTGCCGATGCCGCCGGCGATCACGACGCCGGTCGTGTTCGTCGTCGACGCCGACGCCTCGGTGCGCGAATCGCTGCAAGCGTTGATTCGCGCGGCGGGCTGGCGGGCCGAGACCTTCGCTTGCGCGCAGCATTTCCTGACGCGCCCGCGCATTTGCGCACCGAGCTGCCTGGTGCTCGACGTGACGCTTCCCGACACGACCGGTCTCGACGTTCAGAAGCGCGTGGCCGCCGATCGCGCCGACATGCCGATCATCTTCATCACCGGTTGCGCCGACGTGCCGACGACGGTGCAGGCGATGAAAGCCGGAGCGCTCGATTTCTTCGTCAAGCCGCTTTGCGACGAGCTGCTGCTCGGCGCGATCGAGCGCGGCATCGACCGCAGCCGATCGACACGCCGCGACGAGGCCGAAGCGAAAGCGCTGAAGGATCGCCATGCATCATTGACCCGCCGCGAACGCGAGGTCATGGCGCTGGTCGCCGCGGGGCGCTTGAACAAGCAAGCGGCCAGCGAGCTCGGCATCAGCGAGATCACGGTGAAGGCGCACCGCGGCAACGTGATGCGAAAGATGCATGCGGACTCTTTCGCGACGCTCGTCGGCATGGCCGCGCAATTGGGTCTCGCGGCTGCGTCGATGAGGTGCGGCAAGACCTAGCGCCGAGCCGCGGCCGTCGTGCTCGACGCCGACACGCCGCGAAGCCTGCCCAGGACATGCCGGCCATGCAGGCGCGGCCGTGTCGCCGGCCGACGCTGCATTCGTTCGATCGAGCGATGTTGCCGTCCCGAGCGAGTGCGATGCGCTTCGCCGCGGCGAAGGTAGTCCCCTCACCTCTTTCCGTACGCCGTGAAGACGTAGTCCTTTTTCGCCACGATCGTGTGGCACCCGAATCCGCAGCTGGACCCGGTGCCCATCGGCGTGAACGTGTCGGACTCGGGAGCATAGTTGAACTGCGCGTAGCCCCAGTTGCCGGTCTCCGCGAACCGCTTGCTGTCCCTGACCATGAAATCGATGTCGTGCAGGGCCCCCGGCACGGTGGTCGGTTGCGGCGCCTCCGCGCTCTTCTTCGCGGTCCAGTGGATTTTCGCCATCTTCGATCCATCCGGAAACGCCTTGGCATTGTCGGGAGCGCCAGCTCGATACGCGGCGATCATCGCGGGATTGGCGAGGATCACTTCGATCGTGTCGCCGGTCTGACTGACCGCGACCGTCGCCCAGTCCTCGAATCCCTTGAATTCGGCGAACGCCAGGCCGTCCGGCACCTTCACGCCGTATTTGTCCTGCGCGCTGATGGCGACCCCGGCGGCCATCACGCCGAGCACTACCGCACCGCTCGCGATCGTCAGTCTGAGCTTGCTCTTCATCTTCGGCATCCCCTATCGAGTTTGACGTGTTTGCCTCTTCGCAACGAACGAACCCCGACACGTCGACATCGAACTCGGCACGGCAACGCAGGGGATCCGCGCGACGATTAGGTCAGGGATGACGAATCGGCTCCATTGCACGATGGTATCGATCGGCAACGCGGTCGGATCCGGTTCGGGCCGCGCGCTGCCAGCGTCGCTCGCGGCCCCGCTCCGGCGCCGGGCAGGCGCCAGACGGCGAGCTCCGATACCGCTCGCCGCACCGATGCGCCATGCGATGGCCTCGTTTCACTGCCGATCGTAGACCATGGTCGTACTGACCTCCTCGCCCTTCGCGGTCGTGAACTTGCTGACCAGCGTCAGCGTTTTTCCATCCGCCGAAACGCTGCGTCGCGTCGTGCCGACGTCCTTGCCCATGCGCTTCTGCGTCGATTCGATCGTGTTGGCATCGATGCGCTTCGCGTTCAGCGCATCGAAATCGGGCGAGCCGGTGACCGGGTAGTCCTTGCCGTCGTAGTTGAACGTCGTCTTGACCGAGTTCTTCTTGCCGTCCGCGCTCACGCGCTCCCAGGTCAGCGCGATGCCGTCTCCGGCCGCCGCGTACGTGCGCGTCTCGCTCTTGGGCATCGCGGTGTTGCCGCTGGATTTGGCCGCATCGAGTTTCCAGGTTCCGACCACGGGATCGGGTGTACCCGCCGCGACAGCGATGGATGACATCGCCAGCAGCGCGCCGAGAGCCAGAATGCCGAGCAGGGTTTTCATGGTGCGTGTCCTCGTCCGGTGCACGTGAAGGTGCCGGACACCACGGCACGGCGCTGCCCTGCGCGGCAATCGCGACGGAGGTGGTGGCCGATTTCCCCAATGGACGCCGAATGACACTGCGACGCGACGCAGAATACCCGCCAAGGACAGGGTTTCTTTTGTGCGAGGAAATCTGCGCCGAACATCGAATGAAGTCAAACGAATCGGCACGCATTTTCCACAAATATCCCAAGCCGCATGCGACGGCCGATGCGTCGCCCGCGCCGACGGCTGCGGCGGCGACCGCTCAGTCCTTGGCCAGCGTCAGGGCCTTGTCGAGCGCCTGGTCGGCTGGCACCTCGATGTCGGGCACGATGCCGGTGCCTTCCCAGTCCTTGCCGGTAACCGGATCGTAGGTGCGTCCCACGGGAATGAACGCGGCAAGTCCCGCGCCGATCGGTTCGATGCGGCCGAAGTGATTGGCGCCCGCAGTGCGTTCGCCGATCAGCGTGCCGCGATGCGTACGCTGCAGCGCCAGCGCGAAGTGCTCGCCGGCCGAACGCGTACGCTTGGACGTCAGATAAAAGACTTTGGCTTTGGCGAGCCGATGCTCGCTCGCGTCGGGAACGGCAACGTGCTGGCGCACCCGCATGTCGGCAGCGCCGGGTACGGCACGCAGGGTATCGCCTTCCATCGGCGGCGGACCGCCGAGCTCGCCGTCGTTCTTCGCCGTGGCCATTTCCACCAGCACGGTTTCACGATCGAAAAGATAAGGGAACAGCTCGTCCATCTCGGCCAATCCGCCGCCGCGCGACAACGTTCGCGTATCGATGATGATCGCCTTGGCGGTCACGTAGTCCTTCACGAACGCCCGCATCGCCGCGATGGACGCCGGCTCGCCGGCGAACTGGTTGAAGCGGATGTAGGCAACGCCTGGTGCAATCCATCGGGTCTCGGCCACACTCGGCAGATCGATCGGCGCGAGCGATGACGGCGGCGGCGGTGCGTTGCCGGGCGACGCCATGGACGGCGGCGCACCTTCGACAAGGCGCGGCCCCGGGCCGTGCAGCGCACCGGGCTCGGGGGCGAGGTCCACGCGCAGATGGCCATCGGCCGCGACCGCTTGCAGATCCCGGGTCAAGCGCTGCGCCACGGCCTTGGCGTCGCCGATGCCGTCGTATTTGCCCGCAGCAAGATTGGCCCGCAGCATGTCCGCATAGCGACGGCCTGACGCCGGATCGACGAAGCGCGTCGCCAGCTTGTCGGCCAGCGTATCGATCGCCTGCGCATAGGGATGCGGCGCATCCGCGGCGAGCAGCGGCAGTACCGTCGCGCCGACTGCGGCCAAGCCGGCCATCAGGATCCTTCGGCGCAAGGATCGTGGCGGCGCGGTCATCGTGTCGTGCTTGCACATGCTGGGTCCTCCGGAGGTGACTGGCCTTTCAACGCAGATGCCGGCCCCGGCAGAATGGTCGCATCGACGACGCGTCCGCGCGAAGGCGTGCATGACGCTCCGGCAATCGGCGCAGACCGGCGCCGCACGCCCGCCAAACGCGTGAAACGACAGCGTTTACATGTTTTTCGCATGCTTTTCGCGTGCTGCACGGGCGGCGGCGGCGGCACATTCCATCGGCACGCTTCCGTGCCGAACCTACTCATAGAGATACGCGCTCATGCTCAGACATTTGCTACTGACCGCCGTTGCCGGCCTGTGCTTCACCACCGCCTCCGCCCGGGCGGACGGCAGCGGGCTCGCCCTGCTCTACGATCAGTCGGTTGTATCCGGCGGAACCTCGGGCGGGGCGTCTCCCACCCAGCACGCGTCGACCTTCTCGGTGCAACTGGCGGACGATTTCGTCGTCGACGACGATGCCGGCTGGACGATCAACCAGTTCGCCTTCGCGATCACGTTCACCGATCCGAACGGCACCCCACCCGGCCAACCGCCCTACGACATCTTCGTCTACCCCGACGCCGCCGGCCTGCCGGCCGCCGGTGCGGCCTGCGAATATCCGGCGACGCCCGGAACGCTCGACTCCACGCTTCCCGGCGGACAGATCAATGTCACGGTGCCGCTGGCGCCAGCTTGCTTCCTGCCGCCCGGGCAGTACTGGGTCCAGGTGTCGCCGGTGCTCGACGTGCCCTATTCGCTCTGGGGCTACAACACGACGGCCTCGGCCGTGTTGCACGAACCTGTCTTCCGCAACCCGGACGACAGCTACGAAACCGGCTGCACCGGCTGGACCGTGATCTCCGCCTGTCTCCCGAACCCGTCCGGAGGAACTCCCAATCTCCAGTTCCAGGTCTTCGGTTCCATCGGTGCCGGCGATTCGATATTCGCCGACGGCTTCGACGGCTGAGGCAGGGATTTCGAAGCGCCCAATGCAGGCGATGCACTCATGGCGCATCGCCGGCACACGAGTCCGCACGGTCGATGCAAAGAGGGGCCCTCCGGACAAGGCGGGCTCCGGCGGCGCCTGTGCTCGGCAGGAAATCGGCGCGAACTTGGAAGCGTCCGTCGCCGACAGCTATCGCTGTCCGGCGTTTGCAACGGTCGTTGTCCGCTGTCCCGCAAGGCTGCGCGCACGCTCGCTGGCCTCACGCCAGGCCTTGGTTTGACCGAGTGCGCGGTAGAGATCGGCTTCGGCGAGAGCGACGCGGAAATCACGGTCGCCCCATTGCGAAATCCGGCCAGTCACCGCGCTTGCCTCCTGCAACTGGCCGACCTGCTCCAGCAAACGTGCATAGGGAACCGCGCAAATGACGAGGACATCGGGAATACCGAGCCGGCTCGCGCGCTCCAATGCAGTGGAGTAGCTGCGCAACGCGAAGCTCGTGTCGCCCTCGACGCGCGCTTTTTCCGCATCGACGAAGGCGACGTACACATCGCCTTCGCCGTTCGGCAGCTTCGCCAGCCAGCTGCGAAGTTCCACGGCTTCGGCTGCAGCTTCGCCGGCGCGGCCGCTCTCTTCCAACGCGCTCATGTGGAGCAAGCGCGCATCCCGGTAGGCATCGCGCTCGGTATTTTCGAGTGCCGAAATCAGCGCCCCGGCCACTGTCGCCGCGGCTGCATCGGAATCGCCGCGTGAAAGACTGACATAGGCCAGCAAGGCGTCGGCGCTGGCGACGCTGGCGATATCTTCCGGCTTCGTCGCCACCGCCCGAACCTGCTTCCCCAGCGCCGCCGCCTCGTCCAGCCGCCCCAGACGGGCCAGCGCCCAGCCGCGCGTGATCGTCAGACTCCAACGCAAGCGAACGTTGCCGACATGTCGCTCCGGCGGCCAGAATCGATCGGTCGTCGCCAGCGCTTCGTCGAAATCGAGCGTGAGCATCTGCATGCCGGCGAGCGCTTCGATCGCGACGGCCCATTCTTCCTGCGACGCCAGTTTTTCGAATCGATCGACCGATTCGGTCAGCAACGATTGCGCGAGGGCGAACTGCCCGCGGATCTTCGCGATCAGACCGAGGTTGAGATCGATCTGCGCGACGCCGAGGGCGCCGCCTGCCGATTCGCTGATGACGCGAGCGCGGCCGAGGTCTGCGATCGCCTCGTCATATTTTCCGGACATCGCAGCGACCAGACCGCGCCCCGTGTAGGCATGCGCGAGTACCAGCGGTTCGTTGCGCGACTCGACCAAGCCGATGGCCTCGGCATAGTCGGCACCCGCGAGCGCCGCCAGCCCGCGCCGCGTAAACATGGCTGCCCGCATGTTCAGTGCGCGCGCACGCAAGGCGGGATCCTGCTCGGAGGAAACACGTTCGAGCAGCCGATCGAGACTGCGGTGCGCTCCTTCGTAGTCTCCGGCCGTCGCTTCGACCAAGGCGCTGCTCCATGCGAGCTCCGGCGTTTCGCGCAGCGCCGCGGGCGCGTCGTCGATCAAGGTCCGTGCAAGATCGAGCTGACCTGCGAGCGTCGCCGACTTGATCTGCTGCTGCAGTTGTTCGACGGCCGGAGACGCCGCACGGTCGTCGATCGGCGGCGCGTGTCCCAGTTTGATCAGCAGCAGATCGGTCGCTTCGCGCGCCGCCACCAGCGGGTCTGCGTCCTGGGCGTCGACCGCCAGGCGGCGCTGTCCATCGACCGCGTCGAGCCGGACGCGCCAGGATTGATCCTCGTACGCGACATGCGGAGCTATGCGCAACGACGCCGAGGCGGCGAGGCTGGAATCGGCGAGGAGCGTCGCCGCGTCGGCGGGGCGCTCCTTGAGCAACGCGACGACCGCATCGCTTTCCATCGTCGCGATGGAACCGCGCCGCAGCCGGTTCGCGATGAGATCCATCGACCCGAGCCGCAACCAGCTCGAATCGGATGGCGCGGCCACCGCCGCCGGGAAAACGAGCGCCATCGGCGGCGCAGGAACGCCCGCGCTTTTTTCCGATGCAGGCGGCGAGCGCTTGCCGAAGACGATAGCGCCCAGCGCGACCAGGACGACGAGGAACGCCAGGATGGCCACTGGACGAACGAGCGGCCGCGCGCTCCATGCTGCAGGAGTGTGCGGCGGCGTGGCCGCCTGCGCTTCCTCGAGTGGCGATGTCGTCAGGCCCGCCGGCGCGCGGCCGATGCCGGTTTCGCCGAGTCTCGATGCCTTGGTGTCGAGGCGCTCCTCGATCGTGGGCGCGACCCATCGATAGCCCACCCGGGGCATGGTGCGAATGCTGTGCTGATCGCCGCCGCTGTCGCCCAGCTCGCGACGCAGCCGTACGATCGTATGGCCGAGCAAGGTCTCGCTGACTTCGGCACGCCCCCACACGGTAGCGATCAGCTCGTCTCGCCCTACGGGACGATGACGGTTCGCGACGAGATGGACCAGGCAGTCGAACGCGCTGCTGGGAAGATCGATCAGCCGTTCGGCATGGCGCAGTTCTCGGCTCGACGGGTCCAACACGAATTCGCCGATGCGATAGAGGATGACTTCCATGCGGCAAAGCCTAGCAGGGCCGCGAAGGCGAGAAGCACGGCGGACCCGCCGAGCCCCGGCTCCCAGCCCCCGTCACTGAACGCGCGCGACGGCGAATACGAAAGCGCCGCACGCGGCGACCGCAGTCGACGCGATTGCGCTCAGTGCGCGACTGCCTGCAGCCGCCTGCGCGGGAGCGGACTCTGTTCGGCCACGATCTCGCCGGAGAACCCGCCGTCGCACACGCAATCGGCCAACGGCAACTCGGGCAGCATCCGCACGTTGAACACGCGATCGTGCATCGCGCTGCAGGCGGGACAGGCATCGCTCGGAAAGACCAGGCGAACCTCGGCGACATCGTCCGAGCGCCATCGCTTGCGGCGCAGTTCGTGCTCCGCCGCGTACAGCACCATGCGCGCGACCGCTTCCCTCAACAGACGCGGATGACCCGGGATCGACGGGCTGATCCACTCGTCCGCGCTGCGCGTATCGAACAGCGCCATCATGCCGGCAGCGACGCGATACGGGCCGCGCGCGGAGAACGGCACGTCATCGACGATGCGGGGCCAGGATGCGAACAGCAAGGCGAGCAGCTGCGCCATGTCGCGCCAATGGCGCGGATTGGCCCATTGCGCGGCGCGGCCCATCGGAAAGATTCCGGCGGCGTGGTACGCCGCCACCGAACGCACGGCACCGGCGATGTTGCGCTCCTGCATGTGCTGCCACGCTGTCTTCGCGAATTTCGGTGGCTTCGGGCGCTGTGCCAGCGGCACGCGGCGGCGAAGTTCGCTCGCGTCGCCCGCATAGAGGTAGTACGGGGTCTTCGCCGCCGGGGCCATCACGGCCGGATCGGCCTCCAGTAGGCGCGCGGCCATCGCCACTTTCGTGCCGGAAGCCTGCAATCCGCGTTCGTGCAGTTGCGCCCTCAGCTGCATCAATGGCCACAGCGCCGCCACGACGGCCGTCGCCGACGCCGGCTTCAGCATCCCGGCCGCGATCCAGCGATCGAAGACGTTTCGAGGCGATTCGCCCAATGCCGACTGCCACGACGACAACCAGTCCTCGAGGCGGCTCGGGACCAGGAAGGCGCTCAGCAGGCGCAGCTGCGCTTCGCTCGTATCCTCGCGCAGGCGCGCCGGCGGCACGGCCGTCGCAGGCGCAGGCGCATCCATGTCACCGACGGGCTCTCGCCCGGCTCTCCTGAACCCAAACATGCGCCACCGATCTCAGCGGGGCCACAGTCCCCACCCGTTAGAAACGGATGGGAGCCTACAATGCGGACATGACAGCGTTTGCGCGCGCGTCCGGCAGCCACGCGAACCGGTCAGTCCTCTTCGGCGACCGCCTTGAGCGAGATCAGGATGTTGGCCAGCGATTCGGGCACGAAGGCATCCGGCCTGTCGTCCCGCTGCACGATGGCGACCTTCGTCCGCGCGCCGTCGGCGCAAAGGACGTAGCGCGTCACGCAGTAGTTTTCGGCAACGTCTTCGCAGCCTTGCCGCGGCGTGAAAAGGTCGTACTCGACGACGCGCCCGGGCAGCACCTCGCGCACGATGCCCCATTGTTCGACGACGCGCTCGCCACCGTCCCATTCGGTGCGGAAGCGGATTTCGCTGCCCGCTTCCCACGTCGTGCGCAGCACCCTGCCGAACTGCCAGCGCGCGACGAGCTCCGGTTTCGTCAGTGCGTCGAAGATGCGCGACGCCGATGCGTGTACGAGAATTTCCGACGTGTGCGTGGCCATGGCCCGGACTCTACAACAGCGCGTCGATGTCGATCGCTCGTCTGCGCACCTCGCGGTCTCGAACTGCGCGCATCTACTTCGTGGCGCTGCGCAGCGCGCTGCCGATCAAGGCCAGCGACGCCAGCGCGATGACGACCGCGCCGAAGCCCTGTGCCGTCGTCAGGATGTCGCCATGGCGGGCGACGAAGATGCCGGCGACGACGGCCGGCAGCCCCATCGCCAGGTACGACACGATGAAGACCAGCGACAGCACGCCCGCGCGTTCGTGCGGTTCTGCGTACGGCAGGATCGTGCGCACGCCGCCCTGGAATCCGGCGCCGAAACCGATACCTGCGATCACGGTGCCCAAGAAGAACACGCCAATCGCGTGCGAAGGAAGACTCGCGATCGAAACGCCGACGCCGACGATCAGCGCGAGCGCACCGAGGCTCATCATCAACCTCGCCGTGCGCTGCTGCAGCAGCAGGACCGCTACGCCGGCGCTGCTCGCGAGTGCGAACAGCGCCAGCCCGCCGAGCAGGGGCGAATTCGAGCCCGTCATGCCGCGCACGAGCATCGGCCCGAGCGAGCCGTAGAAGCCGGCCAGCGCCCACGCCGCAACCAGCATCGGGATTGCCAGCAGCAGCGGTTCGCGCGTCGCCAGCGGCAGCTTGAAGCGCGGCTTCAGCGACGCCAGCGCGCCGGCCTGCGGCGAGATCGTCTCGGCCATCAGCGCGACGCCGATGCCTTGCAGGATCAGCACGCCACCGAGAAACGCGTAGACCAGGTGAGTCGGCGCGGGCAGGTACTGCACCATGAAGCCGGCGAGGATGCCGCCGGTCGCGGTTCCGAACGCGGGCGCGACCGCGTTGGCGACAGTGCCGCGCGTGCGGTCGAGGTCGAGCATGCCGGCGCCGACCGCGGCGACCGCCGCACCTGCCGCCAGGCCCTGCAGCACGCGTGCGATCAGCAATTGCGTCACGCTGCCGGCGGTCGCGAACAGCAGCATCGTCAGCGCCTGCGCCGCGATCGCCGCGAGCAGGACCGGCCGCCGGCCGAGGTGGTCGGACAGGCGGCCGGCAAACAGCAGCGCCACGAGCACCGCGACGGCGTAGATGCCGAAAATGATCGTCACCACGATCGGCGAGAAGCCCCACTGCGCCTGATAGGTCGCATAGAGGGGCGTCGGCGCACTCGACCCGGCGAGGAAGGAAATCGTGATCGACGCCAGCAGGAAGAACGCCACCGTCGGCGACAGCGGGCTTGCTTGCCCCGCTCTTTGGGCGGTGGCGGGAATGGGTTGCGTCCGGCTCTCGACCAGCGCGTCGGCGGGCGAGGGAGTGAGCGCAACCAGCGTCGTTATCGGGCTCTGCATGGCGATTCCTGGCTTTAAAACAGACAGGTCTGTCTGTTTAACGACTTGAATCATACAGACCTGTCTGTTATTGTCAAGCGATGAACGCAAAGACCGCTTCGACCGAGCGCCGCTCCGCCCGCGACCGGCTGCTCGACGCCGCCGACGAACTCTTCTACGAGGAAGGCATCCAGACCGTCGGCATCGACCGCATCATCGAGCAGGCCGGCGTCGCCAAGGCGTCGCTCTACGACCTGTTCGGCAGCAAGGAGGCGCTGGTGCGCTCCTACCTGCAGCGCCGCCACGAACGCCGGCAGGAACGCATGCTCGGACGGCTCGCCCTGCACGAGCATCCGCGCGAGAAGATCCTCGGCCTGTTCGACGTGTTCGCCGAATCCGCCGCGAATCCGAAATTCAGCGGTTGCGCCTTCGCGCGCGCCGGCGCGGAAGCGCGGCCCGACAGCAGCGTCAAGGCCGCAGTCGACGAGTCGCGCGCATGGACCCTCGCCTTGTTCACCCGGCTGGCCACCGACCTCGGCGCCGCCGATCCGGCCCTGCTCGGCCTGCAGCTCGTGTCGCTCTACGACGGTGCGTCGATGTCCGCGTTCATCGATCGCAACCCTGAGGCCGCTAACGTGGCGCGCACGACGGCGGCCATGCTGGTGGATGCGGCCGTCGCGAACGCGCGCACGGCGCGCGCCGGGTAGCGCCGGCCAAGCTCGCCACGCAGGTGCCTTCGACCAGCGGCCGATGCGCGATCCGCCTGGCGGCGGTCGCCGGCGAAAGTGTGACCGAGTTCCGCCCCTTTGTACGTTGTATACAAAGGGAGTCGGGCCGCAACGACCGCACAAACGCGCTCACTCCCAGCTCGTCATTGGGATAGCGCTCCTACTATCCGTCGGGGCCGCGCCGCCTGATCCCACGGCGCGGCCCTTATTTTCCGGGCGCCGGTCCCGAGCGCCGAACGGCGAGAGTCCGTTCCGCAAACGCAGCGCAGCTCGCACGCGACGCGCAATCCACGCAACGCCGATCGGCCGGAATGCGCGGCCCGCCGCGCGAACATGGCACGAGATCGGTGCTACAAAAGCGCACCTTCGCCGCTTCGACCCGCTCGGTGGAACGAACGACCTCCCCGCCCGCCCCTCTGCACCCGCCGATTGCAAACGCGACGCCGGAGCCGTTCGCGAACGCCGCCTCGGCGCATCGACTCGCCGCGCCGTGGAGCACGCGGGCGTTCGCGGCCACGATGATCGGACTCGGCATCGTCGGCTTGATCGAGGGCGATTTCGCGCTGGTGTGGCAGCGCATCCCGATCGATCCTCTGCCCGGACGCGAGGCGATCGCCTACGCCAGCGCAGCCGTCGAGCTGGCGGGCGGGATCGGCCTGCTGATCGCGCGCACGCATGCGCTCGCGGCACGCGTCCTGTTCGTCTTCATCGCGCTGTGGCTGGTCCTCTTGAAGCTGCCTGCGGTGCTGCTGGTGCCGCAGATGGAAGCGACCTGGCTCGGCTTCGGCGAGATCGCGGCCATCCTGGCCGGCGCATGGATTCCGTTCGCCACCGACGCCGGCCTGCAGCAGCCTCGTCGCCTGACGTTTCTCGCCGGTTCGACCGGCATCCGCTGCGCGCGCTGGCTCTTCATCGCATCGCTGCCGATGATCGGGCTGTCGCACTTCGTCTACGCCGCGCAAACAGCAGCCTACGTGCCGCATTGGCTGCCGTTCCCGCTCGGCTGGGCCTACCTCACCGGCGCCGGCAGCCTCGCCGCGTGCCTCGGCCTGGCGCTCGGTGTGGCGCCGCGGCTCGCGGCGACCCTGGAGGCGGCGATGCTCGGCGTGATCACCGCGCTCGTCTGGGCACCGGGCCTGTTCGCGCTGCCGCCGGACCGGACGCAATGGACGGGCTTCCTGATCTCGGCGGCGATCGCGTGCGGCGCCTGGACCGTGGCCGATACCTATCGCTCGACGAGGTGGCTCGCCGCGCACAGGCCGCCCTGACGCTCACGCGGCCGGGATGCTGAGCTCGGCCCAGTCGAACTCCTCCTGCAATCGGCTGAACGCGTTGTCGCCGATATCGCCGCTCTGCCACAGCCGCGTGTTTTCGTCGCGCGCGGCGGCGATCGCGCGGCGGCGCAGCGCCGCCAGCGGCGTCTCGGCCGCGGAGGCCGGTTCGCCGCCGACGCACGGATCGCGCGCCGCCGCGCGATATTCGTGGCGCAACGCTTCGGCCTCGGGCGAGGTCTCCTCGTCGAGCGTCGCCAACGCGGCGCCGTAGGCCGCCGCACGCGCGCGCTGGAACTCGCGCTCGACCGGCGCGTCGTCGTCGAAGTGCAGGAACGCGAGCATCGGCCGCAGGCTGATGCCCTGGATCACCAGCGTGCCGAACACGACGCAGAACGCGGTCAGGAGGATCAGATCGCGATGCGCGAAATCCTCCGGCAGCGCGAACGCGGCCGCCAGGGTCACGATGCCGCGCATGCCGCACCAGGAAAGGACCAGGCCGCTCTGAACGGTCGGTCGCAGCATCGGCCGCGGCGGATGGAAGCCGACGCGGCGGATGCGCCAGCGCACGACGGCGTTGTAACTCATGCACCAGGCGATGCGCACGACGATGACCGTCGCCAGAACCGCCAGTGCGACGGTGCCGTATTCCAGCCTCGCGGACGCCGACAAGCGCGTCCAGATCGGTCCGACCTGCAGGCCGATCATCGTGAACGCCAGCACGTTGAGCATGAACACCGCCGTGTCCCACACGGCGAACGAAGGCACGCGCAGGCGCGCCGGCATCGTCGCGCCGCCGACGCGCGCGACGGCGATCGCGTAGGTGACGATCGTGAGGATGCCGGACAGGCCGACGCGTTCGGCGAGGATCCATACGCCGAACGTGGTCACGAACTGCACGATGATCGAACTCGGAACGTTCTCGATGCGCCGCATCAGCCTCACCGCCGGCCACGCCAGCAACACGCCGACGACGAGGCTGCCGATCACCGTCAGCGCCAGTGCCGGTATCACCTGGCTGAGCGAGAACGTGCCGCCGACCGCAGCGGCGACCGCGAGCCGGTAGATCAGCAGCGCGGTCGCGTCGTTGAGCAGGCTCTCGCCTTCGAGGATGGTGACCAGGCGCTGCGGCAGGTTCGCCTGGCGCAGCACCGCGGTCGCGGCGGCCGCGTCCGGCGGCGCCACGATGGCGCCGAGCGCGATCGCGACCGGCCAGGTCATCCCCGGCACCAGGGCATGAGCGACGTACGCGGCAGCCGCCGTGGTCAGTCCGACCACGATGAGGACGAGACCGGCCACGGGCACCCAGTTGTCCTTCAGGTCGCGCAGCGACGTGTCGTAGGCCGCGTCGAGCAGCACCGGCGCGACGAACAAGGCGAGCACGAGGCCCGGATCCAGGCCCCAGTTCGGCGCTCCCGGAACCAGCGACAGCACGGCGCCGCCGAGCGCGAGGAAGGTCGGGTACGGCGCGCCGATGCGGCGCGCCAGCGCGGCCAGCAGGACCGCGCCGAGCAGAACGGCGATGATCGATTCGAACAGCGGCATGCGTACGTCCCCCGGCGAGGCGCTGATACCCAAGCATGTGCGCAAGCAGCCGCATCGCGTCAAGTTCGGCGAAACCCGTCATGCCGGATGGCCGATTTCGTGGCACCCTAATCGGGTCGGCATGCCGCCCTCAGCAGCGAGCCCGTCGGCGTCGTCTCCTACCGAGGAGCACTCGTATGGTCACGCGCGGTTTCAGCGGTCGACCGCGGCCGCAAGGCGGCGAAGGGCGGGTGCCTCCCGGCCAGTCGCTGACCGACGACTTTCCGGTGCTGTCGGCCGGTCCCACGCCGCATATCGCGGAGGCGGACTGGACCTTCACGCTGAAGGTCGGCCCGAAGCCGATCGCGCGCTGGAACTGGGCCGAGTTCAACGCGCTGCCGCAGACGACGCTGACGCGCGACATCCACTGCGTGACGAAGTGGTCGAAGCTCGACACCCGCTGGCGCGGCGTCGCCATCGACGACCTGCTCGCTGCCGCCGGCGTGGACGCCCCGACCGACTACGCGCTGGCGCATTCGTTCGACGGCTATTCCACCAACGTGCCGACCGCCGACCTCGTCGGCGGCAAGGCGATGATCGCGCTCGCCTACGACGATGCGCCGCTCGCCGCCGAGCACGGCGGCCCGGCGCGCCTGCTGGTTCCACATCTTTATTTTTGGAAATCGGCAAAATGGATCAACGCGCTGCAGTTCACCCGGCGTGACGAGGCCGGTTTCTGGGAGCTTCGCGGCTACCACATCCACGGCGATCCATGGCGCGAGCAGCGTTTCAGTGGCGACTGACGACCCGCCCTTCGCGATGCAGCCGCCCAGGCTGCTCTGGCAGACGGCGACGATCGACGCGATCGCGCTGCAGACGCCGCGCGTGAAGAGCTTCTTCTTCGATCTCGCGCAGCCGTTCGCGTTCCACGCCGGCCAGCACGTCGACGTGCGCCTGACCGCGCCGGACGGATACCAGGCGCAGCGCAGCTACTCGATCGCCTCGGCGCCGGCCACGACCGGCGTCATCGAACTGGCCATCGAGCGGCTCGACGACGGCGAAGTGTCGCCGTTCTTCCACGACGTGGCCGCCGTCGGCGACAACATCGAACTGCGTGGACCGATCGGCGGCCATTTCGTCTGGTCGGTGCCGCAGGGCGGGCCGCTGCTGCTGTGCGGCGGCGGCTCCGGCGTCGTGCCGCTGATGAGCATGCTGCGCGAGCGCGCGGCGCAGCGCGCGACGCTGCCGACGGTGCTGCTGTATTCGGCGCGGACCTGGGAAGAACTGATCTTTCGCGACGAACTGCTCGCCTTGCACGCGCGCAACGACGGATTCGAGCTTGCGCTCGCGCTGACGCGCGAATCGGCGCGGCGCGAACGCGATTACGCGCGACGGGTCGATGCGGCTATGCTCGAAGATGTGCTGGCGCGCATCGACGGTACCGCCCGGCATGTGTTCGTCTGCGGCGCCAACCCGTTCGTCGAAGCCGCGACGGCAGCCCTTCTCCAGACCGGCCTCGGCGCCGCCCTCATCCGGACCGAACGTTATGGACAGTGAGCAGACCGAGCACGGCACCGAAGCGCAAGCCGCGAAGAACCCCGGCGACGTTCTGTTCGACTACGCGGCTGCCGAGCTCGCGCGCGCGATCAGCTGTCTCGGCTGGCGCGGCGCGCGCCTGCATACCGGCGTGCACCAGGCACGCAAGTCGATCCGCCGCACGCGCGCGACCCTGGCGCTCGGCATGCCGCCGCTCGGCCCCGGCGCCGCGCTGCTCGACCGCGAGCTCGGCAGCATGAATCGGGAACTGTCGAAGCTGCGCGATGCGCATGCGTTCGTCGTCGCGCTCGACGGCCTGATCGAAAAGGCCAGCACCCCCGAAGCGCTCGCCGTGCTGCGGCGCGTGCGCCGCGTCGCTGCCGCGCAGCGGGCTGCGCGAGCGCGCGCCGAGCTGCTCGAGGATCCGCAACTGGGCGACAAGCGCGCCCTGCTGACCACCTTGCAGGCGGCGCTGCCCGCGCTGCCTTGGAACAAGGTGCGGCAAGCCGACGTCGACGCCGCGCTGACGCGCAGCCTGCTCGATCTGGACGCGGCGGGCGCGCGCGCACTGGCGAGCACGCGCGAAGAGGACTGGCACCGCTGGCGCAGGCGCGCGCGACGCTGGTCGCAGCAGCATCGCGCGCTCGGCGACCAGCCCGATGCGCACGAGGCGATGCAGCAGCATGGCAAGCGGCTCGCCGTCGTGCTCGGCGAGGCGCAGGACTTCAGCCTGATCCTCGCCCATTGCAGCAAGCGCTCGCCGTTCGCCGACGCGGACCGGCGCTTCCTGCGCGAACTCGCCCAGCAGGGCCTCGAGGCGCTGCGCGAACGCATCGCGAAGAAAGTCGCCGAGTTCGCACGGACACCGTAAACGCGCACGGGCGAAGCGTTCAGAGCTTGGCGTAGGCCTCGCAGTCGGCGGCGAGCTCGGCGAACATTGCATAGCCGCGCACGTCGGCGAGGCGGCGATACTGCACATGCTGCGCATCGAGCGCCGCTTGCGTCGCCGCGACGTCGGCGGCGTTCGCCAGGAGGACGCGGCACCCCTCGGTCGTTTCGCTCATCTCGCTTTGGATCGTTTCCGTCTGCGGCAGCGGTTCGCGGTCCGGCAGCGTCAGGCGCTCGACCGAACTGCCGAGATAGAAGCGCAACCCGAAGCGCGGCGCGGCTTCGACGAAGAGCACGCCGTGCGGCGGCAGCGGCAACTGGCCGAGAACGGCATCCGCCAGACGTTTGTCGTCATCGGCGACGTCGAGCCGTGCCGGAACGACGCGCGCACCGACCAGGACGAGGCACCACGACGCCAGCAGCGCGCGCGTCGCCCACGAGGTCCATCGCAGCGGCGCCAGCGCGAGCGCCACCAGCGCCGCCATCGGCGCGAACAGCGGCAGCACGTAGAGCGGCAGGCGCGAACGCGAGATCATGAACACCGCCAGCGGCAGCGCGAGGCAGCACAGCAACAGGCGCAGTGCGCCGTGGTCGCCGAAGACGGCGGCTCCGGCGCGATGCCGGCGCCATGCATGCCAGGCGAATAGCGGCAGCCACGGCAAGGTGCCGAGCAGCAGGGTCGGCAGGTAGACCTTGAAGCCGCCATACCAGGCTTCGTTGCGGTGCATCTTGTCGGTGGCGATGCGATTGACGACTTCCTCGACGAGGAAATAGCGCATCACGTCCGGTTCGCGGATCGCCACCGTGACGTACCACGCGCCGCCGACGACGAGAAACAGCAACAGGCCGTCCCAGCGGCACACGCGAGCCAGTCCGCGCCAGCGTCGTTCCCACACGGCGAAGGCGACGCAGCCGGCGAGGACGAGCAGCCCCGGCGGTCCCTTCGTCATGAAGGCGAGCCCCGCGCCGAGCCACAGCAGCCGGCGCGCGCGCCGCTCGGCCTGCGCATCGGCGGCCCACCACAGCGCGACGAACGCTGCCAGCTGGAGCGTTTCCCACAGCGACAGCAAGGTGTCGGTGGTCACGATGTTCGCCGCGATCGACGGAAACACGAACGTCGCGTAGACCAGCGCCGGCAGCCACACGCGTTGCGGCGTCAGGCGCCGGCCGATCCACAGCAGCAGGAGCAGCGTGCCGGCGAACGCCAGCGCGTTGGGCAGGCGCGCGGCGAATTCGCTGCGGCCGAACGTGCCGACGCTGGCCGCGATGGCCCAATAGGTCAGCGGCGGTTTCGACCAGTGCTCGACTTCCGGATGCAGCATCGGGCGCATCCAGTCGCCGCTGTCGAGCATGTTCAGCGCCACGATCGTGTAGCGCCCCTCGTCGGGCGAATAGATCGGGCGCGAGCCCTGGAACGCGCAGGCATAGGCGAGCGCGAGCACGACCAGCCACCATCCGTGCCAGCTCCGCAGGGATCCCAGCTGCGCGTTCACTTTCGAAGGTCTCCAGCACCAGGCCAGCGGTGTTCGGGTTGCATGCTGTACGGCAATTCTTAAGCAAGCCTTAGCATGCGTAAAGGCATTCGCGACGGCGGCGCCGCCGAGTCCGTACACTGGCGCAATCGCCCTGCCCGCCCCTATGTTGGACGACGGATATGGCGCCATTCCTACCGGAGACTGCATGAAACCGACCCGCCAATTGCACGAACTCGGCCAGAGCCTGTGGCTCGACAACATCACGCGCGAGATCCTCGACGACGGCACGCTGCAGCGCTACATCGACGAGCTGTCGGTGACGGGACTCACCTCGAACCCGACCATCTTCGACGAAGCGATCGGCAAGACCGCCGCCTACGATGCCGGCATCGCCGAAAAAGCCCGCGCCGGCAAGTCCGGCGAGGCGCTGTTCACCGAACTGGCGCTGGAGGACCTGCGCCGCGCCGCCGACCTGTTCCGGCCGATCTTCGAGGCCAGCCACGGCGAGGACGGCTGGGTCTCGATGGAAGTGTCGCCGCTGCTCGCCGACGACAGCGCCGGCACGATCGAGGCGGCCAAGGCGATCCATGCGCAGGCCGACCGTCCGAATCTGTTCGTGAAGATCCCCGGCACCGCGGCCGGCGTGGTCGCGATCGAGGAAGCGATCTTCGCCGGCGTACCGGTCAACGTGACCTTGCTGTTCTCGCGCGAACACTACCTCGCCGCCGCCGAGGCCTATCTGCGCGGCATCGAGCGGCGCATCGCCGCCGGGCTCGATCCGAAGATCGCCTCGGTCGCCTCGCTGTTCATCAGCCGCTGGGACCGCGCCGTCGCCGAACAAGTGCCGGCGGACTTGCGCAACCGCCTCGGCATTGCGATCGGCCGGCGCACCTATCGCGCCTATCGCGACCTGCTCGCGTCGCCGCGCTGGGCGCGCCTCGCCGCTGCCGGCGCACGTTCGCAGCGTCTGCTCTGGGCGAGCACGGGCGTGAAGGACCCGAACGCGTCGGACACGCTGTACGTCGAAGCGTTCGCCGCGCCGGAAACGATCGACACGATGCCTGAGAAGACCCTGCTCGCGCTCGCCGACCACGGCGAGATCAAGGGTGCGATGGCCGCCGACGGCGGCGATGCCGAAACGGTGCTCGCGGCGTTCGCGCAGGCCGGCGTCGATGTCGGTGCGTTGGCGGCGCGGCTGCAGCAGGAAGGCGCGCAGGCGTTCGTGAAGTCCTGGCAGGAACTGATGAAGCGGATCGCCGACAAGAGCGCCACGCTCGACGGCGGCGCGAAGGTGGCGGCACGATGAGCGCCGCATCCGCAGCGACGTCCGGCCTGACGTCGCGCCCCGAGTGGCGCGCGCTCGAGGCGCATGCCGAACGCCAGCGGCAGGTACACCTGCGCGACCTGTTCGCCGCCGATCCCGCGCGCGGCGAACGCTACGCCGTCGAGGCCGCCGGTCTGTATCTGGACTACTCCAAGCAGCGCGTCGACGACGAAACGCTGCGCCTGCTGCTCGCGCTGGCCGAATCCTCCGGGCTCTCGCGGCGCATCGCGGCCATGTTCGGCGGCGAGCGCATCAATACGACCGAGCACCGCGCCGTGCTGCACGTCGCGCTGCGCGCTCCGAAGGACGCCGTCATCGATGTCGACGGCAGCAACGTCGTGCCGGAAGTCCACGCCGTGCTCGATCGCATGGCCGCGTTCGCCGAACGCGTGCGCAGCGGCACTTGGAAGGGCCATCGCGGCCAGCGCATCCGTACCGTCGTCAACATCGGCATCGGCGGCTCCGACCTCGGCCCGGTCATGGCGTTCGAGGCGCTGCGCCACTACAGCCGGCGCGACATGCAGTTCCGCTTCGTCTCCAACGTCGACGGCATCGATTTCGTCGAAGCGACGCGCGACCTCGACGCCGGCGAGACGCTGTTCGTGATCTGCTCGAAGACCTTCACGACGCTGGAAACGCTGACCAACGCGCACGCCGCGCGCGCCTGGGCGCTGGCCGCGTTCGGCGGCGACGAAAGCGCGGTCGCCAAGCACTTCGTCGCGGTATCGACCAATGCCGACGAGGTCGGCAAGTTCGGCATCGACACCGCCAACATGTTCGGATTCTGGGACTGGGTCGGCGGACGCTACTCGATGGATTCGGCGATCGGCCTGTCGACGATGCTGGCGATCGGCGCCGACGGATTTCGCGACCTGCTGGCCGGCTTCCATGCGATCGACGAACACTTCCGCAGCGCGCCGTTCGAGCGCAACCTACCCGTCCTGCTCGGCCTGCTGGGCGTGTGGAACACCAACTTCCTCGGCGCCGAGACCGTCGCCGTGCTGCCGTACGAGCAATACCTGAAACGCTTTCCCGCCTATCTGCAGCAGCTGACGATGGAGAGCAACGGCAAGCACGTGACGCAGCAAGGCACGCACGTCGACTATGCGACCGGGCCGGTCTACTGGGGCGAGCCGGGCACCAACGGCCAGCATTCGTTCTACCAGCTGATCCACCAAGGCACGCGCCTGATCCCGTGCGATTTCATCGGCTTCTGCGAAGCGCTCGCGCCGCTCGGAGACCAGCACGACCTGTTGATCGCGAACCTGTTCGCGCAGAGCGAAGCGCTCGCGTTCGGCAAGACCGCCGACGAGGTGCGCAAGGAAGGCACGCCCGCGGCCCTGGTGCCGCATCGCGTCTTCGAAGGCAACCGCCCGAGCAACACGATCCTGGCGCAGCGCCTGACGCCGCATGCGCTCGGCGCGCTGGTCGCGCTGTACGAGCACAGCGTGTTCGTGCAGGGCACGATCTGGGACATCGATTCGTTCGACCAGTGGGGCGTCGAACTCGGCAAGGCGCTGGCGAAGAAGACTGCTGCGGAACTGATGAGCGAGAACGAACCGGCGCTCTCTCACGACAGCTCCACCAACGCGCTGATCCGCCGCTATCGCGCACAGCGGAAGCACGGCGCATGAGCGAGAAGATCGATCCACTCGCCGGACACCCGGCGACCGAAAAGCCATTGTTCGACATCGCCGCGCTTATCGAGGCGTACTACAGCCGCAAGCCGGATGCTTCCGTCGCCGCACAGCGCGTGGCGTTCGGCACGTCGGGCCACCGCGGCTCGTCGTTCGACACGAGCTTCAACGAGAACCACGTGCTGGCGATCACGCAGGCGATCTGCGAGTCGCGCCGCGCGCAGGGCGTCGACGGCCCGCTGTTCATCGGCATCGACACGCACGCGCTGTCGGCGCCGGCGTTCGAAAGCGCACTCGAAGTGCTGGCCGCGAACGGCGTCGAGACGATGATCGCTGCGGACGGCGAGTACACGCCGACGCCGGCGATCTCGCAGGCGATCCTGGTGCACAACCGCGGTCGTCGGAGCGGGTTCGCCGACGGCATCGTCGTCACGCCTTCGCACAACCCGCCGGGCGACGGCGGCTTCAAGTACAACCCGCCGAACGGTGGACCGGCCGATACGACGTTGACCGCTGCGATCGAGACGCGCGCGAACGCGCTGCTCGCGGACCGCCTTGCCGGCGTGCGCCGTGTGCCGTTCGCGCAAGCGCGCAACGCGGCGACGACGCATGCGCACGATTTTCTAGGACGCTACGTCGACGACCTCGGCCATGTCGTCGACTTCGACGTGATACGCGCGGCCGCGCCGCGCATCGCGGTCGATCCGCTCGGCGGCGCCGGCGTGCACTACTGGGCGCGCATCGCCGAACGTCATCGCATCGCGCTCGACGTGATCAGCGAGCAGGTCGATCCGACTTTCGCGTTCATGACGCTCGACTGGGACGGCCGCGTGCGCATGGACCCGTCGTCGAAGTACGCGATGCGGCGCCTGATCGGTCTCAAGGATCGCTACGATGTCGCGTTCGCCTGTGACACCGATCACGATCGCCACGGCATCGTTGCCCGGAGCTCCGGCCTGCTGCTGCCGAACCACTATCTCGCCGTGATGGTCGACTACCTGTTTCGGCAGCGGCCGCACTGGAATCCAGGCGCGGCGGTCGGCAAGACCGTCGTCAGCAGCGCGTTGATCGACCGCGTCGCGCAGCGCCTGGGCCGGCGCGTGCTCGAGACGCCAGTCGGCTTCAAGTGGTTCGTCGACGGCCTGCTCGACGGCTCGCTCGGCTTCGGCGGAGAGGAAAGCGCGGGCGCTTCGTTTTTGCGTCGCGACGGCACGGCGTGGTCGACCGACAAGGACGGCATCGCGGCGGCGCTGCTGTCGGCCGAGATGACCGCGCGCAGCGGGCGCGATCCTGGCGAACTCTACGAGCAGCTCGCCGGCGAACTCGGCCGTTCGTACGCCGAACGCGTCGATGCGCCGGCCACGCGCGAACAGAAGAAGAAACTCGCGCAGCTGTCGCCGGCACAGGTGAAATCCGATCAGCTGGCCGGCGAGAAGATCGACGCCGTACTCGATCGCGCGCCCGGCAACGACGCACCGATCGGAGGCATCAAGGTCATCGCCGCGAGCGGCTGGTTCGCCGCGCGCCCGTCCGGCACCGAGGACATCTACAAGATCTACGCGGAAAGTTTCCGCAGCGAGCAGCATCTGACGGATTTGTTGCGAGAAGCGCAGATGATGGTGGACACGATACTGGCGGGCGCATGAAAGTATGCCCCGGCAAAACTGGGGACATACATGTTAAATTAAACTATAAGTCCAGTTATATATTTGGACATCAATACTAATTACCCGCGGTCACTGAATAAAGAATTCTATTTGTAGTACCAGCCGGCACATTGGTAGCTGCAGGCGAAGCTATATTGATCAATTCCGCCTTGATGACGTTATGGACACTGTACAGCGACCATCCCGTCAAGTATCCGCTCTCAATATAGAACGAAGCCAAGCCTGCCGCAACAGGGGCAGCAAAAGATGTACCGACATCGGGCAGGACGGTGGTATCGCTCAAAGCAGTCGCTCCATAAACACCATACTCCGCAAATGCGTCCACGCACGGACCATAGCCCGCAGGATAAGCACCTGAGCCTCGCGCATCATCAGTACCTACGCCGGAAACCGTGAAAACCTCGGAAGCACCCGCCACAGCATCGTCGCATATATTGCTATCGGAATTTCCAGCCGACACAGCGATGAAGAAACCAAGACCCGCCAAATTGTTGAGGGCCGTCGTGGTTGCCGGAACTCCACCATTGGAACTGAGGCTGACAACAGCCGGCCTGATACCATTACTCCCGATCCAATTCAAACCGCTTATGGTACCCGCAGTAGTTCGCGACTCACCGACTCCAATCACGACGCCGTGCAGCTTTATCTTCTTGGCCACGCCGTACGTATTCCCGCCAATAACCGACGCCATCATTGTAGCGTGATCCGACATGGTGGAAGGCCCTAGGCCCGGCATAAAATAGACGTTGTCCGCGCGGCTTACTCCATTCGTCTTGAATTCTTCGTGGGTCGTTCTTATCCCGCTGTCTACAACATATGCATGAGCCCCATTGCCCGTGTATGAGTAGGTATACGTGGTACCCATCGGCAGATTTCTCTGTGACAGCCGCGCGAGGTGCGGTCTCGCATTCAACTGAGTCGCGCTCTGAATCATTCGTTTATTCTGGTAAACCGTCTCGACGCCCATGTCCGTCGATATCATTCGGGCGATTTCTGGATCGGCAATTTCGACCCAGGCGCCGTTGATCACCGTGGTCCACCGATCGATGATTCGGAGCTTGCCTCCCTTTTCGGCTTCAGTCAGGTAACTCACCGCGCGCGACGCCTGCGCCTTGTCGTCGCTGAAGACGACGACGTACTCGTTTTGAACGACCGCACTTTTGTCGTAGGTAACCAGCCTGCCTGCATGGCTCAGAGATGAGCCCATCGCAAAGCATAAAAATATACAAATTCGCCCCAGCATATTAAACTCCTTGATTTGCGCGCATGCGCGGGGCGAGAATGCCGCCTCAATGATTACGCTTTTGTGATGAATTCACGCTTTCTGCTCGACATCGAACTCCCTATCGTCCAGGCACCGATGGCCGGCGTGCAGGGCAGCGCGCTGGCGATCGCCGTCAGTGAAGCCGGCGGCCTGGGCTCGCTGCCGTGTGCGATGCTGACGCACGATGCACTGCGCAGCGAGTTGACTGCGATCGTTGCGGCGACGAAACGGCCGTACAACGCGAACTTCTTCTGCCACACGCCGCCGCGCGCGGACGCCGCGCGCGAAGCCGAGTGGCGTGCGTTGCTCGCGCCGTACTACCGGGAGCTCGGCCTGGACATCGCCGCGATTCCGGCCGGGCCGACGCGAATGCCATTCGATGCGGCGACGGCGGACGTGCTCGAAGCGTTCAAGCCGCCGGTCGTGAGCTTTCACTTCGGACTGCCCGACGAAGACCTGCTCGCCCGCGTCCGCGGTTGGGGATCGAAGATTCTCGCCTCGGCGACGACCGTCGACGAAGCACGCTGGCTCGAAGCCCGCGGCGCCGATGCGATCATCGCGCAAGGTCTCGAAGCCGGCGGGCATCGCGGTCATTTCCTGTCGCACGACCTCACCCTGCAGTTGGGGCTGTTCGCGCTGCTGCCGCAGATCGTAAAGGCCGTCGGCGTGCCGGTCATTGCCGCCGGCGGCATCGCCGATGCGCGCGGCGTCGCCGCAGCCGTCGCCCTCGGAGCGGCCGGCGCGCAGGTCGGCACGGCCTATCTGCTGTGCCCGGAATCGACGACCAGCGCCGTTCATCGCGCGGCGCTGAAAGGCGAAGCGAGCCGTCATACCGCACTGACGAACCTGTTCAGCGGTCGAGCGGCGCGCGGCATCGTCAATCGCGCCATGCGCGAACTCGGCGCGCTCAACGACGCGGCTCCGGAATTCCCGCTCGCAGCCTCCGCCATCGCACCGCTGCGTGCGCGCGCCGAACGCGACGGCCGCGGCGATTTTTCACCGCTGTGGTCGGGCCAGAACGCGAGCGCGTGCGCCCAGACGCCCGCGGCTCAATTGACCCGCAACCTCGCCGCCCTGCTCTAGCCGTCGAACCCGTCGCCGAAGATCGTATCGCCGGTCCACTCGTAGGCGCCGATGTCGACAGCGCCGGCGACGGGCCGTGCGATGCTCGCGGTCGGATGCACGTATTCGTCGGTCGCGGCGAGCGGCTGGCCGGCACCGGACCCGGCATCGACGCCGGCATCGATCACCGGCGCGCCGGCCAGCAGGCGATAGTCGTAGTTCGGCGCATCGACGAACAGCGCCTCGCTGCCGCTGTAGTTGTGGTCGTCGACGGTGCTCGCCTGCGTGCTGATCGTGCCGCCGCCGTAGAAGATGTTGTTGCGCGCTACCGCCGGCGTCGCGGCCGCCGCGCCGATCTGCAGGAACGTGCCGCTGCCGCGATCGTTGACGAAGGTGTTGTTGACGACGAACAGGCGATCGTCGGGGTTCTGGCCCGAACCCGGTTCGCTGAGGTAGTCGAGCATCGCGCCGTTCTGCGTCGTCGACGGCTGCTCGACCAGGTTGCCGATGACGAACGACAGGCCGCCGCTCGGCAGGTTGATCTCGTAGCTCTCGCTGCCGCCGGCCTCGCCGGTGAGGCGGTTGTAGAGGATGTGATTTTCCAGCGCTCGCGACTTCAGCAGATGGCCGACGACGGCGTCATGCGACCAGTTGTAGCGGAATACCAGCATGTCGACGTGATTGATGTAGAGGTTGTGCGAGTAGCCGTCGCCGGCGCCGTTGTGCGCGAACTCGGAATACTCGATCGTGATCGTGCTGCCGGCGTTGTCGCCGGCGAGGATGCCGTCCTCGTTGTCGTGGAAGTACGCGTGCCGCACGGTCAGGTTCGCGCCTTCCTGGCGGATGCCGGCGCCGTTCGCGTCGGGCACGTGGCAACCGGACAGCTCGATGTTGTCGATCGTCGTGTCGTCGCCGGCGATGACCCAGATCGCCTTGCCTTGCGCATCGTTGCCGGCGGCATCGATATGCGGCCGGCCGTTGACGCCTTGAAGCGTCAGGCCGTTGGTCGACCAAGCGCAGACGTCGCCGTCGTAGGCGCCGGCCGCGTCGATCAGGATCGTGTCGCCTTCCGATGCCGCCGCGATCGCCGCGCAGGGCGCCGCATACACCTGGCCCGGGCCGACGCGCAGGGTGACGGCCGCTGCCAGCGTCGGCGCGCTCAGAACGCCGGCCGCCAGAAAGAGTATCGCGCTTCGCATTCGAGGGCTCCTCAAGGGAGCGCGATGATGTCGCAAATCATCGATGCATACCCTGAGCCGCGTCGCAGGAACGCCCATCGGCCTATCCGAACCGTGTATCGACGCGGTGTCGATAGCCACGCCTTTCGTGGGAGCGGGCTTCGGCCGCGATGCTTCGAGTTCGGTTCGAAAAGCATCGCGGCTGAAGCCGCTCCCACCCCTCATTCGAACGTGACGAATCAGCTCTTGAGCTTGTAGCCCGTGCGGAAGATCCACCACACGACCGCGAGACAGAGCAGCAGGAAGCCGAGCGTCGCGCCGAGGCTGAGCGCGACGTTGACGTCGGCGACACCGTAGAAGCTCCAGCGAAAGCCGCTGATCAGGTAGACGACCGGATTGAACAGCGCGATCTTCTGCCAGATCGGCGGCAGCATGGCGATCGAGTAGAAGGCGCCGCCGAGGAACGTCAGCGGCGTGACGACCATCAGCGGAATCACCTGCAGTTTCTGGAAGTCGTCGGCCCACACGCCGATGATGAAGCCGAACAGGCTGAACGTGACGGCCGTGAGCAGCAGGAAGCCGATCATCCAGACCGGGTGCTCGATGTGATACGGCACGAAGAAGCGCGCCGTGATGAGGATAAGCACGCCGAGCATCATCGACTTCGTCGCCGCTGCACCGACGTAGCCGATCAGCACCTCGATGAACGACACCGGCGCCGACAGCAGTTCGTAGATCGTGCCGGACCATTTCGGCAGGTAGATGCCGAACGAAGCGTTCGAGATGCTCTCGTTGAGCAGCGACAGCATGATCAGGCCCGGAATGATGAAGGCGCCGTAGCTGATCCCGTCGACGGCGCCCATGCGCGAGCCGATCGCCGCACCGAAGACGACGAAGTACAGCGAGGTCGACAGCACCGGCGAGGCGATGCTCTGCATCAGCGTGCGGAACGTGCGCGCCATTTCGAAGCGGTAGATCGCGCGGATCGCATAGAGGTTCATGCCGCGGCCCTCCCCGCGTCCGAGCGCAGCAGACCGACGAAGATCTCCTCCAGCGAACTCTCGCTCGAATGCAGGTCCTTGAAGTCGATGCCGTGCTCGCCGAGGCGGCGCAGGAGGCCGGCGATGCCGGTTTCCTCGCCTTGCGTGTCGAACGTGTAGATCAGCGAGAGGCCGTCCTCGGACAGCTCGAGCGGCAGCGAAGCCAGCTCCGCCGGAATCTGCGCGAGCGGGCTTTGCAGTTGCAGGGTCAGCTGCTTCTTGCCGAGCTTGCGCATCAGCACGTCCTTGTCCTCGACCAGGATCAGCTCGCCCTGGCGGATGACGCCGATGCGGTCGGCCATCTCCTCGGCCTCCTCGATGTAGTGTGTGGTCAGGATGATCGTGACGCCGCGCGCGCGCAGCGCGCGCACCATCTGCCACATGTCGCGGCGCAGCTCGACGTCGACGCCCGCGGTCGGCTCGTCGAGGAACAGGATCGTCGGTTCGTGCGCGAGCGCCTTGGCGATCAGCACGCGCCGCTTCATGCCGCCGGACAGCGCCGCGATCTTGCTGTCCTTCTTGTCCCACAGCGAAAGATCGCGCAGCACCTTCTCGATGTAGGCGGGGTCGGCCGGCTTGCCGAACAGGCCGCGGCTGAAGCTGACCGTCGCCCACACGCTCTCGAACGCGCCGGTGTGCAGTTCCTGCGGCACCAGGCCGATCTTCGTGCGCGCGGCGCGATAGTCGCGCACGATGTCGTGGCCGTCGGCGGTCACGCTGCCTTCGCTGGCGCGCACGATGCCGCAGATGATGCTGATCAGCGTGGTCTTGCCGGCACCGTTCGGGCCGAGCAGCGCGAAGATCTCGCCGCGGCGAATCGCCAGATCCACGTTCTTGAGCGCCTGAAAGCCGCTCTTGTAGGTCTTGCCGAGACCCGATACGGACACGATCGGCGCGGAGGCGCCGGCTTCCGCGGGCGCGGTGGCTGCTTGCATGGGGTTCCCTTTCGTGAGGCGAACGCCGACGATCCGCCGGCCGGACATTGTAGACATGGCGCTCGCGCAGCGCAGTTCAACCGTGGCGGCACCGCGTCGAACAGGCGCGAGCAGATGCGCCCAGATCGCCCTGCGCGACGGCGGCGGATCCGTCGAACGCGGCCTGTCGATTTTGCCCGCTCGCGTTCGTCGTGCTAACAAGAGCCGGTCATCCGGCGGTCCGCACCGAACTCTGCAAGAAGGAAAACCGCATGTCGAGCCTCCCTGCGTCCACCTCGCCTTCGCCCGCGCTGCACGGCAACCAGCGCTGGGTCGCGCTCGGCGTGCTGTGTCTGGGCACGCTGATGATCGTGCTCGACACCACGATCGTGAACGTCGCGCTGCCGTCGATCCGCTCCAGCCTCGGCTTCAGCGAGGCTTCGCTGGCCTGGGTCGTCAACGCCTATCTGCTGACCTTCGGCGGCTTTCTGCTGCTCGGCGGGCGCCTCGGCGACCTGTTCGGGCATCGGCGCATGTTCCTCGCCGGCATCGTGCTGTTCACGCTGGCTTCGCTCGCCTGCGGCATCGCGACGACCCGCGGCGTGCTGGTCGCGGCGCGCGGCGTCCAGGGCATCGGCGGCGCGATCGTCAACGCGGTTTCGCTCTCGCTGATGATGAACCTGTTCACCGAGCCCGGCGAACGCGCGAAGGCAATGGGCGTGTTCGGTTTCGTCTGCGCCGGCGGCGGCAGCATCGGCGTGCTGCTCGGCGGCTTTCTCACCGGCTCGCTCGACTGGCATTGGATCTTCCTCGTCAACCTGCCCGTCGGCGTCATCGTGCTCGTTCTGTCGCTGCTGGTACTGCCCCCGGCACGCGCGGCGATCGCCGAGCGCCATCTCGACGCCGTCGGCGCCGTCACGATCACGGCGTCGCTGATGCTCGCGGTCTATGCGATCGTCAACGGCAACGAGGCCGGCTGGCTGTCGCTGTCGACGCTCGGCCTGCTCGCGCTCGCGGCAGCGCTGCTGGCCGCGTTCGTCTTCATCGAAGCGCGCGTGCGCGTCCCGCTGGTGCCGCTCGGCCTGCTGCGCCTGCGCAACCTCGCCACCGCGAACGTCGTCGGCGTGCTGTGGGCAGCCGCGATGTTCGCCTGGTTCTTCCTGTCGGCGCTTTATCTTCAGCAGGTGCTCGGCTACGCCCCGATGCAGGTCGGCCTCGCCTTCCTGCCGTCGAACCTGATCATGGCGGCGTTCTCGCTCGGTCTCTCGGCCAAGCTGGTGATGCGCTTCGGCTTGCGCACGCCGCTCGTCGCCGGGCTGCTGTTCGCCGCGATCGGACTGGCGCTGTTCGCGCGCGCGCCGCTCGATGGCCATTTCAACCTCGATGTGCTGCCCGGCATGCTGCTGCTCGGCCTCGGCGCGGGCATCGCGTTCAATCCGCTGCTGCTGGCGGCGATGGGCGACGTCGCTCCGAGCGAGTCGGGACTCGCATCCGGTCTGGTCAATACGTCTTTCATGATGGGCGGCGCGCTCGGTCTCGCCGTGCTGGCGAGCCTGGCGAACTTCCGCGGACGGCATCTGCAGGCTGCCGGCGCGGATCCGATCGCCGCGCTGAACGGCGGCTACCAGGCCGCGTTCCTCGTCGGCGCCTGCTTCGCCGCGCTCGCCGCGATCCTCGCGGGCGCGCTGCTGCGCGCGCGATCGAACGAAACCGCACCATCCACAGTCTGATGCGGCGGCTATGCGTACCCGGCTTGACGCGCGAACGCGATCCAGGCCTGAATCTCCCCTTCTCCACCGAGGTATCCCTGATGCTCAAGAATCACATTGCTCCCCGATCCCTGCTCGTCCTCGCCACGCTGGCCGCCAGTGCGGCTGCCGGCGCGGCGCCGGTCACCTACACGATCGATCCCGATCACACCTATCCGAGCTTCGAAGCCGATCACATGGGCGGCCTGTCGGTGTGGCGCGGCAAATTCGACAAGACTTCGGGCAAGATCGTCCTCGACAAGGCGGCCGGCACCGGACTCGTCGACGTGACGATCGATGCGGCCAGCATCGACTACGGCCACGCCAAGATGAACGAGAAGGCGAAGAGCGACGAGCTGTTCGATGTCGCCAAATTCCCGCAGGCCACCTACAAGGGCCGCCTGGAAGGCTTCAAGAACGGTGCGCCGACGCGCGTCGCCGGCGAGCTGACCCTGCACGGCGTGACCAAGCCGGTCGAGCTGAAGATCGAATCGTTCAAGTGCACCCAGCATCCGATGCTCAAGCGCGAAGTCTGCGGCGCCGATGCACTAGCCACCTTCGACCGCTCGCAGTTCGGCATCGATGCCGGCAAGAAGTACGGCTTCAAGATGGACGTGACGCTGCGCATCCAGGTCGAGGCGTTGCAGGCCGAGTAGTTCCGACGACCGTTTTCGAAGAAACGCGCGTGGGAGCGACTTCAGTCGCGATCGAGTTCCAGCCGGAGCATCGCGGCCGAGGCCGCTCCCACAACCGCTGCGCGACGGGCTCGCGCGAGATCAGCCCCGTGCAGCGGTGTCCGATTGTTGCGCGCTCGCGCGGGCACGGCGGAGCAGAAGATTGCGCTCGCGGCCGTTTCGCGTGAGCGAAGCGGCGCGTTCGAATTCGTCGCGCGCTTCGCCGAAGCGGCCGAGCTTGTGCAGGAAATCGCCGCGCACGCTCGGCAGCAAGTGGTAGTTCTTCAACGAGGGTTCGCCCGTCAGCGCGTCGACGAGATCGAGGCCGGCCTGCGGGCCGTCCGCCATCGCGACGGCGACCGCGCGATTGAGCTCGACCACCGGCGAGGGCATCAGCGTCGCGAGCTGCGCATAAAGCGCGGTGATGCGCGTCCAGTCGGTCTGTTCGGCCGTCAATGCGCGCGCGTGGCATGCGGCGATGGCGGCCTGCAGCGCGTATGGACCGAACGCGCCGCCGAGGCGCTCGGCACGAACGAGCGCCGCGAGCCCGCGCTGGATCAGCACGCGGTCCCAGCGCGCGCGATTCTGTTCGAGCAGCAGGATCGGTTCGCCCGCAGGCCCCACGCGCGCATGCGTGCGCGACGCCTGGATTTCCATCAGGGCGACCAGGCCGTGCACTTCGGGTTCGGCCGGCACGAGCTCGGCGAGGATGCGCCCGAGCCGCAGCGCGTCTTCGCACAAGGCCGGGCGCAGCCATTCTTCGCCCGCCGTGGCCGCGTAGCCTTCGTTGAAGATCAGATAGATGACCTCGAGCACCGAGGCCAGGCGCACGGCGAGCTCGTCGCCGCGCGGGACTTCGAACGGCACCTGCGCGTCGGCCAGCGTGCGCTTGGCGCGCACGATGCGTTGCGCGATCGTCGGTTCGGCGACGAGGAACGCGCGTGCGATCTCGTCGGTCGTGAGGCCGCCGAGCAGGCGCAAGGTCAGGGCCACGCGCGCCTCGGTCGAGAGTATTGGATGGCAGGCGGTGAACACGAGGCGCAGCAGATCGTCGCCGAACGGATCGTCGAGCGCCGCTTCGACGCCGTCGGCACGCTCGTCGCTCTCGCCTTCCAGCTCGTGCGCGAGTTCGCCGTGCTTGCGTTCGAGCAGCTGGTTGCGGCGCAGGCGGTCGAGCGCGCGATGCTTGGCCGTGGTCATCAGCCACGCACCGGGGTTGTCCGGCACACCGGATCTGGGCCAGGACTCGAGCGCGGCGACGAGCGCATCCTGTGCGAATTCCTCGGCCAGACCGACGTCGCGCAGCATGCGCGCGAGACCGGCGATCAGACGCGGCGACTCCATGCGCCATACGGCGTCGATCGTGCGATGAGTTTCGGCCACCGTCATGGCGGCCGATCAGACCATCACGGCTCCTTCGACGCAAGCCGTCGACATCCGAACGCGCAGTTCAGGCAACGGCCTGCGCGATCGAGTCTCCCTGCAACCGCGCCAGCTTCGACGCGATGTCCCGCAGGTCGCGCGGAAAATCGGTCGGCGCCTGCACCTGGCGCACTTCGATCGTCTCGTGGTCGGCCGCCGGGCAGCGCGAGGCCCATGCGATGGCGTCCTCGCACGAACCGACGTCGATCATCCAGTAGCCGCCGAGCGTTTCCTTCGCATCGCCGAACGGACCCGCGCTCACGGTCGCCTTGCCACCGTGAAAGCGCACGCGCGCGCCGCTCGACGGCGGATGCAACCCGTCGAGCGTGACGAGCACGCCGGCATCCTGCAATGCCTCGGTGTAGCCGATCATCGCGGCGATCGTCTGCGCATCCGGCAAGGCGGCCGGTTCGGGGCCGCCCTCGCCGCTCGGAATCAGCAGCAGCATGAAGCGCATCGAGGCTCTCCTTCGACAGGGTCCGGCCGGGTGAGCGCGCGACTCAGGCCGGCTTGGCGCAATTGATCATCCAGGCCGCGCCGAAGCGGTCCACCAGCATGCCGAAGCGCACCGCCCAGAACGTTTCCTGCAGCGGCATCTGTACCGTGCCGCCGTCGGCCAGCGCATCGAACAGACGCGCCGCTTCGGCCGGATCGCTGACGGCGATCGACACCGAGCATCCCTTGATGCCTTCGTACGGATGGTCCGGGTGGCTGTCCGACGCCATCAGGGCCTGGTCGCCGACCTCCAGGCGCACGTGCGCGATCCGCTTGCGCGCCGATTCGGGCATGTCCCCGCAATCGGGCATGTCGCCGAACGGCATCTGCATGACGATCTTGCCGCGCAGGCATTGCGCGTAGTACTTGAATGCGGCCTCGGCCTGGCCGTCGTAGATGAGATAAGCATTGAGCTGCATGATCGATTCCTTCGTGGGTTGGTTCGTGGTAGTGGCGGCGGATCGAGAACACCTTCCGATCGCCGTCTTACCTGGTCATGACGAACGAGGGCGAGCCGGATGGACATCGGCGCAAAGATTTTTTATCGGCGCCGGCCAGTCGGCACGGCCTCAAGCCTTGCCGGCGATCTGCTCGCGCAGGCGCTCTTCCTGTTCGCGCAGTTCCGGCGTGAACTCGGCGCCGAAGTCCTCGGCCTCGAAGACCTGGCGTATCTCGATCTCGCACTCGCCCTCGTGCGGATTCGGGCATCGCTTGACCCATTCGATCGCCTCCTCCTTCGAGCGCACCTGCCAGAGCCAGAAGCCGGCGACGAGTTCCTTGGTTTCCGTGAACGGCCCGTCGATGACGGTCCGCTTGCTGCCGGAGAAGCGCACGCGCGCGCCCTTCGAGCTCGGCTGCAGGCCTTCCCCGGCGAGCATCACGCCGGCCTTGACCAGTTCCTCGTTGAACTTGCCCATGTCGGTCAGCAGCTGCTGGCTCGGCATCACGCCGGCTTCCGAGTCCTGGGTCGCCTTGACCATCACCATGAATCGCATCGTCGTGTCTCCTGTCGCCGGGTTCGAGCCGCCGTAGCGGCGGGCTCCTGTCCAGACGACGATCAGGCTAGGCGCAAATCGACACGCGGGCAAAAAAAATCCCGGCGCGCCGACGGCGGCCGGGATTCGCTCGGGATGCCGCGGTCAATGCACGGCGACCGAGACCAGCGAGGGCGTGTCGCGATAGCGCTCCGGAAACACCTGTTTCAGGTTCTCGATCTTCGGCAGATCGTTGACGACGATGTAGCCGTAGGTCGGGTTGCGCGCCAGGAAATCCTGGTGATAGGGCTCGGCCGCATAGAAAGACCGCCCGGATTCGACCGTCGTCGCGATCGGCTTGCCGAACACGCCCGTCTGGTCGAGCTGGGCGATATAGCCGGCGGCGACCGATTTCTGCGCGTCGTTCGCCGGGAAGATCGCCGAGCGGTACTGCGTGCCGGTGTCCGGCCCCTGGCGGTTGCGCTGCGTCGGATCGTGCGCGACCGAGAAATAGATCTGCAGGATCTGGCCGTAGGTGATCTGGTGCGGATCGAACGTGACCTGCACCGATTCGGCGTGGCCGGTATTGCCCATGCCGACCTTCTCGTAGTGCGCCGTATTGCCGGCGCCGCCCGCGTAGCCGGACACCGCCTTGCTGACGCCCTTGACGTGCTGGAACACACCCTGCACGCCCCAGAAGCAGCCACCGGCGAGGACGGCGGTTTCCGACGTCGCGTCGGACGCGGGTTCGTCGACCGCGGGCGCCGGGATCTTCACCGCCGCTTCGGCCGACTGCGCCGAGTGCTGCCAAAGCACCGGCAGCGCGACCGCCGCGAGCAACGCGCCGGCGAGTGCGCGCCGCGCGAATCGTGCGTGGAACGAGGAAGCATTCATGACCGTCTCCGATAGTTGCGTGATCGGCCGTCAGCCGAACGTGAACGCGAACGCTTCCACGCCGGGATCGAGGAATTCGATCTCGAACGTGCGATCGCGGATGTCGTCCTTGACGCGCAGCAGCTGGTAGAGCTGCTGCTGCGTGACCGTGCCGTTGCCCTCGGCGTCGGTGTCGATGCCGTGATCGCCGCCCGGCGCCTTGCCGTCGATGCGCACGCGAAAGCGCACCGGCTTGCCTTCGACGGCGGGCCCGAGCACGAGATTGAGATCGCGCGCGTGGAATCGATAGACGATGCGGCCACCGGGCACATCGAGCCGTGCCTTTTCCTGTCCGATCGTCCATGCGCCGGCGAGGCCCCAGGCGTTCGCGTCGAGCTGCGCAGGCGCGGCGTAGTCGTGCTTGCGGTCGTGCACCGCGCCACCATTCGAGGCGAAACGCTCGGCGCGCGCATAGCCGACATAGGTTTCGGGCGACAGCGACGGCATCGGCGCCGCGGCCAGCGCGGCTCCGCTCACCTCCGGTTGCACGACGTCGCCGGCCACATCGGCCGAGCCGGCTTCGGCGAGGAGCTGCTGGATGATGCGCTCGGACTGCGCGTACTCGCCCTCGCCGAAATGATGATGGCGCACGCGGCCTTTCGCATCGACGAAATAGTGCGCCGGCCAATACTCGTTCTTGAATGCGCGCCAGATCGTGTATTCGTTGTCGACCGCGATCGGGTAGTCGATCTTGAACTCGGCGGCCGCGCGGCGGATGTTGTCCACATCGTGTTCGAACGCGAATTCCGGCGCATGCACGCCGATGACGACCAGGCCGCGATCCTTGTACTTGTCGTACCACGCGCGCAGGTACGGCAGCGTGCGGATGCAGTTGACGCAGGAATACGTCCAGAAATCGATCAGCACGACTTTGCCGCGCAGGCTCTCGGCGGTCAGCGGCGGCGAGTTCAGCCATTCGCTCGCGCCATCGATCGAAGGCATCGGCCCCTCGTCCGGCAACACGTCGGCGGATGGAACGGCGGCACGCATGGCGGCTCCGTTCACCCCTTCCGTCGTCGCGCTCGCCGAGGCGTCTGGCGTCTTCGCCGAATCGGGTGCACGCGCCAGCGCGAGCAGCGACTGCTCGACGCCGGTCGTGCCGGCGATCGAAAGCCGGCTGAGGAATCCCGTATCGAGCCCGAGCGCGATCGCGACGACGCTGGCGAGCACGGCCACGCCGAGCGCACGCCGGATCCACTCGCCAGCGCCGAGCGAACGCTTGAGCGCGGCGAACACGCGCCCGCCGACGAGCAGCGCGAGCGCGAGCGAGGTCGCTGCGCCGGCCGCGTAGGCGAGCAGCAGCAAGGTCGTGCTGGCACTGGCGCCGTTCAACGCGGCGCCGGTCAATACGAGTCCGAGGATCGGCCCTGCGCACGGCGCCCACAGCAGGCCTGTCGCGATGCCGAGCACGAACGAGGACACGGGCGAGCCGGCGCTGCCGTCGCCGTCCGCCGTACGCGTCAATCGCGCCCCGAGCGCGACGAACGGCCGCGCCAGCGCATCGGCCAAGTGCGGCAGCAGCAAGGTCAGCCCGAACACCGCGAGCACGACCAGCGCCGCGACGCGGCCGTAGTGGTTCGCATGCACGGCCCAGCCGCCGCCGAGCGCGGCCAGGCTGGCGACCAGCGCGAACGTGATCGCCATGCCGGCCAGCAGTGGAAGCGTACTGCGCAGGAAGGCGCCTTCCGCGCGCGCGAACACGAACGGCAGCACCGGCAGGATGCACGGGCTGATGATCGTCAGCACGCCGGCGAGGTAGGTCAGCAGAACGAGCGTCATGTCGACAGGGTCCGATGCGTCATGCGTCAGGCTTGAAGGTCATCGCCACGCCATTCATGCAATAGCGCAGACCGGTCGGCTTGGGACCGTCGTCGAACACGTGGCCGAGATGGCCGCCGCAGCGCCGGCAATGCACCTCGTCGCGCACCATGCCGAGCGAAAGATCGCGGCGATTGTTGACCGCGTGCGGCAGCGGCTTCCAGAAACTCGGCCAGCCGGTGCCGCTGTCGAACTTGGTATTCCACGAGAACAGATCCGAACCGCAGCCGGCACAGGCGAAGATACCGTGCCGCTTTTCGTGATCGAGCGGACTGCTGAATGGGCGCTCCGTCGCTTCCTGGCGCAGCACGGCGTACTGGTCCGGCGTCAGCAGCGCGCGCCACTCGGCGTCCGTGTGCGTCACTTCGAACGGCGTCTGGTCATCGGCCAGCGCGGCGGCGATGCCGGGCACGTTGCGAAGTTTCAAGAACGCCGCAGCGGCGATCACTGCACCACCGGCCAGCAGAAGACGGCGGCGGTCGGGCCGGAACGGGTTGCCGGGCGTTTGCGCTGTCATGGAAGAGCACCTCGGGCAGAAGAAAGCGGATCGGCCGGCTACGCGGGCTGCGTCGCGACCTTGGCGACGTCCAAGACCGGCCGGTACCGGCAGAGATTTCAACACCGTCGAAGAAAGCAGGCTTGGCGTTCAGGCAGCGTCGGACTCGGCCGCACGTCCCTGTAGATGCGGTTTCAGGGCACGCTCGTCAAGCGCCTGCCGACGCGTTCGGCAAGGAGCGCGGCCTGAACCCGCAATTCCGGTATCGCCACGCTCTCCCAGAGTCGGCCGATACGGACGCTGCCGAGCGTCGACAGACGCGGGTCGGCGCGGCCGCCGGCGTCGATCAACGCACCGGCCGCGTCGGTATCGAGGCCGATCCCGTGTGGGCCTCGGCGCACCGCGCCGCGCCGGAGCAGTGCGCTCACGAGGTCGTCCGGAACGCGGCCGAGATCCTTCTGCATGCCGATGCAGTTGACGAGACGATCCATGACGATCGACGCGGAGCCGCCGGCGCGAGCAAGGTCGATGTCGACACGCACGCGCTCGCCACATGGGGCGACCGACGCAATGCGGCCGGCATGGCGGGTCAATCGCCCCGACCGCAGCATAGCGTCGACGACGGCTGCGGCCTGTGGCGCGATGCGGTGGCGATGCACGTCCCAGTAGCGCGACGCATGGCGCAGGAAGCGAGCCTGATCCGACGACGACAGGGTTTGCCACAGGTGCGCGTTCTCGCCGCGCAACGTGTCCATCACCCACTGCCAGGGCTCACCGCGGGAGGCCGCCTCGCGCGCAAGCCGCCGCAACGTCGCGACGCGCCGCGCAAGCGGCAGTCGCGACAAGGCGTCGATATCGACGTCGACGGCGCCGTGACGCGCATGCGGCAGCGGCAAGAGTGCATGACGCGATACGACATGGACCTTGCCGCGATGCCGATTCGCCGTCAGCGTGAGCACCGCGTCGACCATGCTGAGGCCGGATCCGGCAATGAGCACATCCTCGTCGAGGTCGATGCCGGCGATCGCGGTGAAGTCCCAGCCTTGCAGCACGGCCGCGGCCGGAACGCCGGCGCCAAACGAGATGGACAAGTCACGCGGCCAGTTGCCGAGTGCGAGAATCGCATGGCGCGCTCGAAGCGTATGGCCGGCGCGCGAAACAAGGTGCAGCTCGTCTTCCGGTTCGATCGCGACGATCTCGTCGCCGATCACCTGCAATCGACTCGTCGAACGTGCGCGTTCGTGTGCCAGCGTCGCTCGAAGATACGCAGCGTACTGACGGCGTTCGGCGAAGACCGTAGCCGGCGTATCGGTCGAAGTTCCCGGCACGGCCTGCGCGGCGAGGTAGCGCATGAAGTGTTCGGGATCGGCGTCGATCACGCTCATGCGTCCGGCGACGACGTTCAACAGATGCTCGGGGCGGCGCGTCGAATAGGCGATGCCCGCGCCGGGCTCGCCGGCCTTCTCGATCAGCGCGATGCGCAGTGGCACACCGCCAGCGCGCAGCAGGTGAATCGCGCAGAGCACGCCGGACGCGCCGCCGCCGACGATCGCGACGTCGAATGTCATGCCGGCCTTCGTCCGCGCGCACAGGCGCTGCGAATCTGCGGCTCACTACCAATAGGCGGGATATCGATGCTTGCGCACGGCATTGTTGTAGACCAGGGCGACCACTACGAGCAGGATCGCTCCGGTCAGAACCGGAAAGACTACGAAATTCCAGCCCGGCTGCGACAGGAACACGATGACCGGATTCGATCCGGCCGGCGGATGCACCGTGCGGGTGGCCATCATCGCCATGATCGCGCCGCCGACGGCGAGCCCGAGCGACCACGGATGCACGCCGCAGCCGTGCAGCAGTACGAGGCCGATCAGGGTGCTCATCACATGGCCGCCGATCACGTTGGCCGGCTGCGCGAACGGCGCGTCCGGATAGCCGAACAGCAGCACGCAGGACGCGCCGAACGAGCCGAGCAGCAGCACGACGTCCAGGCGCGCGGACACGAAAGCCAGCGTTCCGATCGCGATGAAGCCGCCGAGACCGGCAAGCAGGATCGGCGCCGCGCCGAAGTGGGCGGGACGCGCGGCACCTGCACCGCGGCACTTGGCCAGGAGATCGAGCATGCGGAGGATCCTGAGTCTTGGGGAGTTGCGCACGCCAACGCCCACCGCGACGACACGTCGCGATGGGCCGGAGGCTTTCGCCCGGTTTACTTCTTGAACTTCGCCGCCTCTTCGGAGCCGCCGGTCGCATTGCCGGCACTGTAGGAGTGCGCGCCGACACCGGCGAGCCTGCCGCCCTGCACGATCAGGTACTCGTTGCGGATCGGCCGGTTCTCGAAGTAGCACTCGAGAATCTCGCGCGTGCCGGCCGCATAGCGGGTCTGCGCCGACAGGCTGGTGCCGGAGATGTGCGGCGTCATGCCGTGATGCGGCATCGTGCGCCATGGATGATCCTGCGGCGCCGGCTGCGGGAACCACACGTCGCCCGCGTAGCCGGCGAGCTGGCCGCTCTCGAGCGCGGCGACGACCGCATTCGTGTCGCACAGCTTGCCGCGCGCGGTATTGATCAGGTAAGCGCCGCGCTTGAAGTTCTTCAGCGACTGCGCGTTGATCATGTGCTCGGTTTCCGGATGCAGCGGGCAATTCAGCGTGACGACGTCGCACACCTTCGCCAGGCTGTCGAGCGTCGTGTGGTGCGTGAGGTTCAGCTCCTTCTCGACGGTCTCGGGCAGGCGGTGGCGGTCCATGTAGTGCAGCTTCACGTCGAACGGCTTCAAGAGCCGCAGCACGCGCAGCCCGATGCGGCCCGCCGCGACCGTGCCGACCTGCATGCCTTCCAGATCGTACGAGCGCGCCACGCAGTCGGCGATGTTCCAGCCGCCCTTGACGACCCAGTTGTACGACGGGATGTAGTTGCGCACGAGCGACAGGATCATCATCACGACGTGCTCGGCGACGCTGTTGCTGTTGCAGTAGGTCACTTCGGCGACGGTGACGCCGCGATCCATCGCCGCCTGCAGGTCGGTGTGGTCCGACCCGATGCCGGCGGTCACGATCATCTTGAGCTTGGGCGCCTTGGCGATGCGCTCGGCCGTCATGTACGCCGGCCAGAACGGCTGCGAGATGACGATCTCGGCGTCGTGCAGCTCGCGATCGAGCACGCTGTCGGCGCCGTCCTTGCTCGATGTGACCACCAGCGTGTGGCCGTTCGCTTCGAGATACTTGCGCAGGCCGAGTTCGCCCGAAACGCTGCCGAGCAGCGCGCCGGGCTGGAAGTCGATCGCTTTCGGCGTCGGCAATGTCTGGCCGTCGGGATAGCGTTCGATCTTCGGCAGATCGTCGCGCGCGTAGCTTTTCGGGTAACCGTCGATCGGATCGTCATACAGCACGCACAGCACTTTGGCCACGAGTCGTTCCCTCCGGAGACGGGCGGTGGATTCCGCCCTGGATTGGTGGATCGTCCGCCTGCTTGCGCACCGCGGTCGGACGACCATTCGCGGCGACCGCAGTCGCCGGCGCGCATTCTTCGCGCGTCCCCCATCCGGCCTCCAATCGTTTCGCCGGAACAGCTAATAGGCCCCGCTTATCAGCGTGTCGAAGCGCTCCTCCAGATTGCAGCCGCGAAAGATCGACCACGCCGCTGCGAGCAGCGGTGAAGGCGGATCGCGATCGCGCGCGATCAAGCCGATCGAGCGGCGCAGCTCGGGCAGCAGCGGAATCGTGTCGACGCCTTCGTGCATCTCGAACAGGCTCAGCAGGCTGTGCGGCACGATGCTGAAGAGACCGGCGTGACGCACGTGCGAGTACAGCGCGATCACCGAATCGGTCTCCACGCGCGGGCGCGCGACGACGCCGGCGCGGGCGAATGCCTTGTCGATGCCCTGCCGGTTCTGCATGTTGTCGGTGAGCAGGCACAGCGGCAGCTGCGATGCGTGCTCCCAGCTGATCGTCGCCGGCTGTTCGCGCAGCGCGCCCTTGCGCGCGAGCAACACGTAGCGTTCGCGATAGAGCGGCAACTGGTCGAAACGCGCCAGGCGTTCGTCTTCGAGATAGGTCAGGCCGAGGTCGAGCTCGAAGGCGTCGAGCTGGCGAATGATCTCGCTCGTACTCAGCGAGTGCACGACATGATCGATGCGCGGGTGCACGGCGAGGCAGGCTTCGGTCAACAACCACACGACCGGCAGCGCCATCGGGATCGCACCCATGCGCAATCGGCCGGACACGCCTTCGCGCGCGCCTGACGCTTCCTGGCGCAAGTGCGACCAGTCGGCGAGGATCTGCCGCGCCCAGCCGAGCAGGCGCTCGCCTTCGGGTGTGAAGCCTTCGAACGAGCGTCCACGGCGCTGCACGATCGGCAGGCCGAGTTCGTCTTCCATGTTGCGAATCGCCGCCGACAGCGCCGGCTGCGAGACGCTGCACGTCTCCGCGGCACGGCCGAAGTGGCGTTCGCGTGCGAGCGCGACGAGATAGCTCAATTGACGGACGAACATGCGCGCCTCATACGGTGATCGAAAAAAGCTCGCTCAGCGACGGCGCGCGAACTCGAACGACGCGCTCCACGCGCGTCCTTTCCGCCAACTTTTCATTCGACGGCGAATCGTTTGCGAAGCCCCGAACTCCGAGTCGCCGCCTGCGAATGACAGGCAGCCCAGTCCATGCTGGGCCGCCCGAGACCGCTCAATGCTTGTCGTGCCCGATCGCCCACACGTAGACCGCCACGGCCTGCACACATGAATCGATATGGTCTCATGAATATATCGACTGTTGTTCGACATCGACGGCAATCGCGTCCGTTGTGCGCGCGCCGTCTCGCGGCGCGGACACCGAACATGCTTTCGTCAGCCTATGGAGGCGGCTCGCCGATGCCGCGGCGCTCGCCGCAAGTTCGCAATGAACGCCTTGTGCGGCTCAGCCGCTCTCGCGCAAGCGCCGATACAACGTGCTGCGGCTGACGCCGAGACGGCGCGCCGCTTCAGAAGTGTTGCCGCCCGTCGCGGCGAGCGCGTCGCGCATCGCCTTCCGCTCGACCGTATCGAGCGGCGCGACGGCACCGGCAACGACGATCGTCGAGGACGCATCGTACGTCGCGTCGTCCAGCTCCGGCAGCGACTCGCGTCCGATCGTGCGCCCCGGCTCCGCCAACGCGATGACCTCGCGCAGCACCGCGACCAGCTGCCGGAAATTTCCCGGCCATGCGTACGCCGCGAGCGCGGCGATCGCCGAATCGCCGAGCCGGAGGCCCGTGCCGGCGGCACCCATCGATGCCCACACCTGCACGATCAGCGGCCGCAGGTCGGCCTGCTCGCGCAGCGGCGCCAGCCTGACCTGGCTTTGCGCGACGCGATAGTAGAGGTCGGCGCGAAACTCGCCCGCAGCGACCGCGGCACGCAGATCGCGATGCGAAGCGGCGATCACCGCGAAATCGATCGGCGTGGCGCGGCCGCCGCCGAGCGGCGCGATCTCGCGCTCCTGCAGCACGCGCAGCAGCCGGCTCTGCAAGGCCAGCGGCATGTCGCCGATTTCGTCGAGGAAGAGAACGCCGCCGTCGGCTTCGCGCAGCAAGCCCGGCGAGCCTTCGCGGCGCGCGCCAGTGAACGCGCCGGGCGCGTAGCCGAACAGCTCCGACTCGATCAGGCTTTCCGGCAGCGCCGCGCAGTTGATCGCGACGAACGCCGCCGCGGCGCGCGCGCAACGCTGATGCAGCGTGCGCGCGAAGACTTCCTTGCCGGTACCGGTTTCACCCTGGAGCAGGACCGGGATATCCGCATCGACCAGGCGCACGGCGCGCGCGAGCTGCGCTTCGAGCGCCGCGTCGAGCACGGGCTTGGCGATGCGCGGCACGGGCCGGTTGCGCGCCGGCGTGGGCGCGACGCTCGATCTGCGCGGCTGCCGCCGCGCGTGCAGCACGTTGCCGAAGTGGTCGCGCAGTCCCGATGTCGCGCTCGTCTTCGGCATGGCGCCGCTGAACAGTTCGTCGTAGCGGCGGCGGCCGAGTTCGTTCCAGTCCAGGCCGAGCAGCGCGAGCGCGTAGCGGTTCGCCGCGACGAGGCGATGTCCCTCGAACATCAGCACGCCTTCGCGCGGCGTGCCGAGCAGGCTTGGATCGCTGTGCAGGCGGATCAGTTCGCGTTCGGCGCAGACGTCGTCGAACAAGCGATGCTCGATCTGGTCGACGGCGAGCTGCACGAGGCCGAGCGCATGCACGTGGTGCACGCTCGCCTCGCCGGAAAGATCGAGCACGCCGGCAAGCCGGCCGAACGGATCGAGTATCGGCGCGGCGGAGCAGCTGAGGATGCGATACGGCTCGAAGTAGTGCTCGCCACCGCGCACTTCGACCGCGCGCCGCTCGACCAGCGCGGTGCCGATCGCGTTCGTGCCGGTCGCGTCTTCGCGCCACGGCACGCCGGGACGCAGCGAGACGCGCGCGGCCTTGTCGAGGAACGCGGCGTCGCCGACGGCGTCGAGCACGAGGCCGTCCGGCGCGGTCAGGATCGCGATCGCGCCGGCGGCGCGCGCGCTCGCGTGCAGCGCTTCCAGCTCGTTGCGGCACAGGCGGCGCAGTGATTCGTGGCGATCGAGCACTTCGTGCAGCGCCGATGCCGCGAGCGGCTCGACCTCGGGCCGCAATCGCGCCGGCAGTCCGAGTGCGGCGCAGCGCTGCCACGATTCGAGGATGACTTTCGAGACGAGCCCGGTCGGTCGTTCGCCGGTCGAAAAGAAGCGCTGCCTGGCGGCGAGCAATCCGGCGTTGGACGAAAGACGTGACATGGCTGCTTCCCGAGTGTCGCTTTTTGCGACAGGTGACCGCACACCTGTAGCGCTACTACACGCCTTCGCGGACGCGATGCAAGAGAAATCGCATTCGCATCCTGCTGCGCTGCGGCATGGCGCGCGCGCTTCGCCCAACCGGTGCGGCGATGGGCATGCTTCACCGCACCATCGCCGACGGCTGGCACAGCCGGTGCTCCATGAGGGTCATTCCCCACCCGGAGTCTTCGCGATGACCAAGCTCGAGCAACAGAATCTTTCCGTGCAAGTGCCCTTCAAGAACCGCTACGAAAACTTCATCGGCGGCCATTGGGTCGCTCCGGCGAGCGGCCGGTATTTCGAGAACGTCACCCCGGTCACCGGCAAGCCGTTCTGCGAGATCGCGCGCTCGGACAAGGACGACATCGACCTCGCGCTCGACGCCGCCCACAAGGCAAAGAAGGCGTGGGGCCGCACCTCGCCCGGCGAACGCGCGAACATCCTCAATCGCATCGCCGACCGCATGGAGCAGAACCTCGACCTGCTCGCGCATGCCGAAACCTGGGACAACGGCAAGCCGCTGCGCGAGACGCGCGCGGCCGACATCCCGCTGGCGATCGACCACTTCCGCTACTTCGCCGGCTGCATCCGCGCGCAGGAAGGCTCGATCGGCGAGATCGACCACGACACGGTCGCCTACCAGTTCCATGAACCGCTCGGCGTGGTCGGCCAGATCATCCCGTGGAATTTCCCGATCCTGATGGCGACGTGGAAACTCGCGCCCGCGCTCGCCGCCGGCAACTGCGTCGTGCTGAAGCCGGCCGAGCAGACGCCGGTCAGCATCCTGGTGTGGGCCGAACTGATCGGCGACCTGCTGCCGCCGGGCGTGCTCAACATCGTCAACGGCTTCGGGCTCGAAGCCGGCAAGCCGCTGGCGTCGAGCCCGCGCATCGCGAAGATCGCCTTCACCGGCGAGACGACGACCGGCCGGCTGATCATGCAGTACGCCTCGCAGAACCTGATTCCGGTCACGCTGGAACTCGGCGGCAAGTCGCCGAACATCTTCTTCGACGACGTCCTCGCCAAGGACGACGAGTTCTTCGACAAGGCGATCGAAGGCTTCGTGATGTTCGCGCTGAACCAGGGCGAGGTGTGCACCTGCCCGAGCCGCGCGCTGATCCAGGAGTCGATCTACGACCGCTTCATGGCGCGCGCCCTCAAGCGCGTCGCCGCGATCAAGCAAGGCAATCCGCTCGATCCGACCACGATGATCGGCGCGCAGGCATCGAGCGAGCAGCTCGAGAAAATCCTCTCCTACATCGACATCGGCAAGCAGGAAGGCGCCAAGGTGCTCGCCGGCGGCGAGCGCAAGGTGCTCGACGGCGACCTCAAGGACGGCTACTACGTCGCGCCCACCGTCTTCCAGGGCAACAACAAGATGCGCGTTTTCCAGGAAGAGATTTTTGGACCGGTGGTCTCCGTCACCACGTTCAAGGACGAAGACGACGCGCTCTCGATCGCCAACGACACGCTGTACGGACTCGGCGCCGGCGTGTGGACGCGCGACGGCACTCGTGCCTATCGGTTCGGCCGCGAGATCCAGGCCGGCCGCGTGTGGACGAACTGCTATCACGCCTACCCGGCGCACGCGGCATTCGGCGGCTACAAGCAGTCGGGCATCGGCCGCGAGACGCACAAGATGATGCTCGACCACTACCAGCAGACGAAGAACCTGCTCGTCAGCTATTCGCCGAAGGCGCTCGGCTTCTTCTGAGCACCAAGGGGCGGCGTCCGCTCCGTCGCGCCGACGACGGAGCGGTCGTCCGCCCATCCGAAGGAGCGAATGCATGTCCGAACCGCCCGCCCAGGTCGTCGCACAGGAGGCGGCCGTCGCGCTGATCGCGCAGTTGCGCGAGAAGCACGGCCCATTGCTGTTCCACCAGTCCGGCGGCTGCTGCGACGGTTCTTCGCCGATGTGCTATCCGCGGAGCGACTTCATCGTCGGCGACCGCGACGTGCTGCTCGGCGAGATCGGCGGCGCGCCGTTCTACATCAGCCCGTCGCAGTTCGAATACTGGAAGCACACGCAGCTGATCATCGACGTCGTCCCCGGCCGCGGCGGCATGTTCTCGCTCGAAAACGGCGAAGGCGTGCGCTTCCTGACGCGCTCGCGCCTGTTCGAGGACGCGGAAGTCGATGCGCTCAAGGCGGCCGGGCGTTTCGGCGATCAGTCGTAGCGCGTCCAGACCACGTCGCGCACGTAGAAATCGAACGGATTGCCCGCCGCTGCGGCTTCGTCCGCTGCGCCGAGCTCCAACGTCGCATGCCAATACTCGACGGCGACGAACGCATCGCCGGCATAGCGCGTTTCGGTCCAGGCGACCTCGAAGCGGCCTTCGCCGTCGCTGGCGATGCTCGACACCTCCACCTCGTTGCGCTCGCGCGCGAGCATGCGCGCGTAAGGCCGCTCGTCGCGAGCGTAGGCGTTGAGCGCGACGGCGGCGGCGCCGACGGCGTAGTGATAGGCGTCGAGAAAATCGCGCGACAGCACGTGCGCATCCGCCGGAACGCTGCGCGCCTGCGTGATGAAACGGGCGAGCAGCCAGCGGATCTGCGGCTGCGCCAATGGGCTGGGCGCGACCTCGGACTGCGAAACGGCCTGCGGACTCGACGCGGTTTCCCAGCCCGCAACGGCGGCCTGCGCCGGCAAGGTGCCGAGCGCGAGACCGCACGCCAGCGCGAACGACACCAGCGCGATGCGCAGTCGCGCGCTGGGCGAAGAAGGCCGCCGGCAGAGAAGCCCGGTGCCATTGACGACGACCGGCGCCGTCGATGCAACAGTAAGCGCGTGCATGAAGAAGGTCCTGTGAGTGAAGGCAGACGTGAAGCGCCCGGCCAAACCGGGCGCCCCGTCTTCAGGCCGCTGCGCGGCTCGCCACGCCGTAGCGCGCGGCCGGCTGCACGTGCGAGAGGTTCGGCGTCAGCGTGCGGCGTGCCTGCTCGAACGCATCCCAGTCGGCCGCGTCGGGCAGCGCCGGGATCGTCACGAGTTCACCCTGGTCGAGCCCGGCGAGCGCGGCGTCGACCATGTCTTCGGCGGTCATGACCCAATGCTGCGGCAGGTTGCCGACGCCGCCGATGATGTGCCAGAAATCCGTCGCGGTCGCGCCCGGCAGCACCGCCTGCACGCGCAGGCCCTTGGCTCCCAGTTCGTGATGCAGCGATTGCGTGAGGGCGAGCACGTAGGCCTTGCTGCCGCCGTAGACGCCGTTGAGCAGTTCCGGCGCCACGCTGACGATCGACGAGATGTTGATCACGGTGCCGCCGCCGCGCGCGACGAAGCCGGGCACCGCCGCGTACGTCAGCCGCGTCAGCGCGAGCACGTTGAGGCCGATCATCGCGTCCATCGCGTCGACGTCCGCATCGAGCAAGGGCGCCTGCGCGCCGACGCCGGCATTGTTGACGAGCATCGTGATGCTCGCGTCCTTGCGCAATTCCGCCTCGACGGCGGCGAGGTCGGTCTTGTCGTTGAGGTCGGCCACGATCACGCCGACCGACCGGCCGGTTTGTGCCTTCAGCCGGCTCGCCAGCTGCTGCAGGCGATCGCCGCTGCGTGCGACGAGGATGAGGTCGTAGCCGCGTCGCGCGAGGCGATCGGCGTAGACCGCGCCGATGCCGGCCGATGCGCCGGTGATGACTGCAGTGCCTTTGTTCGTAGTGGAATTCATGAAGATTCTCCCAGCGGCGCCGGCGGGATGCCGGCGTCTCGGAGACGGTGTATAGTCGGGCGGAATGACTTAAATGTCATGTATCCAACCTTTTAGGTCACCCCATGCTTCCCAGACAGCGCATCGGCTTCGTCGTGTTCCCGGATTTCCAGGTCATGAGCCTGGCGGCGGTATCCGTTTTCGAGTTCGCCAACCTCGAAGTCGACGAGGCGGTCTACGACATCCGGCTGCTCTCCGAGAACGGCGGCCCGGTGCGCAGTTCGATCGGCGTCGTGACGGAGACGGAACGCTTCGCCGACGCTGCCTTCGACACGATGGTCTTCAGCGGCGGCAGCAGCCTGCCGCAGCCGACGCCGGCGGTGATCGAGTTCGCCCGCCGCGCACGCGAGGCCTCGCGCCGGGTCGCGGCGATCTGCACCGGCGCCTTCATCTTCGCCGAGGCCGGCATCCTCGACGGCCGGCGCGCCACCACGCATTGGCTGTTCGCGCGCGAGATGCAGCAGCGCTACCCCGACGTGAAGGTCGAGCAGGATCGCATCTTCATCGTCGACGGCCCGGTGTGGACCTCAGCCGGCATGAGCGCCGGCGTGGACTTGGCGCTGGCCATGGTCGAGCGCGATCTCGGCGCCGACGTCGCGCGCGACGTCGCGCGCAAGCTCGTGCTCTATCACCGCCGCGCAGGCGGCCAATCGCAGTTCTCGGTGCTGCTCGACCTGGAGCCGAAGTCCGACCGCATCCAGAACGCCCTCGCCTACGCGAAGCAGAACCTGCGCAGCGAGTTGTCGGTCGAGGACCTGGCCAAGGCCGCGCATCTCAGCCCACGTCAGTTCAGCCGCGCGTTCCGCACCGAGACCGGCCAGTCGCCCGCCAAGGCCATCGAACGCCTGCGCGTGGAGGCGGCGCGCCTGATGATGGAGCAGACGCGGCATCCGATCGAAGTGGTCGCGCGCGAGACGGGCTTCGCCGATCCCGAGCGCATGCGCCGCGCCTTCCTGCGCGCGTTCGAACAGCCGCCGCAGGCGATCCGCCGCAGCGCACGCGCCGCGACGATGCAATGAGCGTTGCGGTGACGCGCGCGGCTCAGTAGCCGCGGTAGCGCGAACCGTAGCCGTAATACGCGCCCGGCAGACCGCGGTTCTGCTGCACGTTGATGTGCATGTCGAACGTCTTGCCGTCGCCGTACTGGCTGCTGATGTCGAGCTCGGCGGCGTTCATCGTGCTGGTGCCGTAGCCCTTGGTGTAGCCGATGCCGGTCGTGAAGCTGCCGTGCACGGAGGTCGCCTTGTCGGCATCGTTGCCGCTGACGTCGCCGTAGTAGGCGCCCGGCGAGTCGCTGCCGCCGGCCGCGTCCGAGGTCATCAGATCCTCGGCCGGAACCTGCAGGTCCAACGCCTTCGCCGGCGCCGCGACGGGAGCCTGCGTAGGCGCCGACGGCGGCGTCTGCGCGAACGCCAGGCTGGCGCACAAGGACAAACTCGCGGCAAAAACGGCTTTCATGATGCTTTCCTCGAACGGGCGCTGCATGTGCGCGCCAGTGTGCACCGAACTGGCGTCGTTTGGACGGCTTTCCAAGCCTGCGGTTCAGTCCACAGTGTGGATTTACATCTTTTGAGGCGCCCGCCTGCCCTTTCGCTCAGGCTTTCTTGATCGCGTGGCCGCCGAACTCGTTGCGCAGGGCCGCCAGCAGCTTGTCGGCATACGAATCGTCGTCGCGCGAACGCAGGCGTTCGAGCAGCGACGCGGTGATCACCGGGGCCGGCACGTTCAGATCGATCGCCTCGGCGACCGTCCAGCGCCCTTCGCCCGAATCGTCGACGTGCGGCGCGATGCCGCTCATCTGCGGATTCTTCGCCAGCGCATCGGCGGTGAGATCGAGCAGCCAGGAGCGCACGACACTACCGTTGCGCCAGATTTCGGCGACCTGGTGCAGGTCCAGAGCGAACTCGGTCTTGTGCTGCAGGATCGCGAAGCCTTCCGCGTAGGCCTGCATCAGGCCGTACTCGATGCCGTTGTGGATCATCTTGGTGTAGTGGCCGGAGCCAACTGGGCCGACGTGGCCCCAGCCGCTGTCCTTGGCCGGCGCCAGCGTCTGGAAGATCGGCGTCAAACGTTCGACCGCCGCCTTGTCGCCGCCGATCATCAGGCTGTAGCCCTCGGCCAAGCCCCAGATGCCGCCGCTGGTGCCGCTGTCGACGTAGTCGATCTTGCGCGCGGCCGCCTGCGCGGCACGCCGCTGCGTGTCCTTGTAGTTCGAATTGCCGCCGTCGACGATCGCATCGCCCGGCGCGAGCAGCGGCAGCAGCTTCTCGATCGTCTGGTCGGTAATCGCGCCGGCCGGCACCATCAGCCACAGCGTGCGCGGTACCGACAGCTTGGCGACGAGCTCCTCGAGCGAACCGGAGGACGCCGCGCCCTTGGCTTCCAGACTTGCGCGCGCCTGCGCGTTCGGGTCGAAGCCGACCACGCGATGGCCGCCGCGCAACAGGCGTTCGGCCATGTTGGCGCCCATGCGGCCGAGGCCGACCATGCCAAGTTCCATATCGATGCTCCGTTCGCGAAAGCGGGAATGTCGCGCTGGCGATCATGATAGCCGCGCAGCGCCCGGCTTTTGTCCGAACCGTGGCGTCGCCCTTCAACGCCGCGCCGTTCAAGACAGCGATGAACGCGAAGCGCGCACCGCAGCGGATCGCTCGAGCAAGCGCGAGTTGAGCAGATGGCCACCCGCCAAGGCGAGGCCGGCGAGCACCGCGAACGAAGCATGCAGCAGCGCGTTCGCCGACAGCGGCGAGGCGATGGCGAGCGCGAACGAAGCCGCCGCTGCAGCCAGCAGCAGACCGGGTCGCGCACTGCGGTGGCGCAGATAACCGAAACCCAGACTGCCTGCGCCCACGAGCAGCGCGACCAGCACGAACAGCCATTCCCAGCGGCTCGCCTGCAGCAGCCCCATGGCCATGCGATGGCGCGGGTCGTGCCACGACAACAGCGCCAGCGTCATCGACGGGATCAGCGCGAGCGCCAATGGGATCAGCGCGCAATGCAGCGCGCACGCTGCCGAAAGGAAAGTGCCGGCGCGATCGAGCGCGCGCCATGCCGAATTCGAGTCCCTTGCCAATACCGATCCGTCCCTGCCAGAATAAAACTGATACGTTATAACATACCAACTATTCGGAGTACGAACACATGCCCGCCCGTCCGATCCGCCTTGCCTGCCTCGTTGCGCTCGCGTTGCCGCTTGGGGCGTCCGCCGCGGAGCCTGCCCACCGCCATCACGGCCCGCACGTGCACGGCGAGGCGACCTTGAACGTCGGCATCGACGGCCAGCTGCTGCTCGTGTCGCTCGAAGCGCCGGGCATGAGCCTGCTCGGCTACGAGCATCCGCCGCGCGACGAGGCCGAGCGCAGCGCCTACCAGAAAACGATCGCCACCTTGAATGCACCGGCCGATTGGCTCGTGCTGCCGGCGGCGGCCGGCTGCACGCTCGACGACGCCAAGGTCGCGCCGCATGGCTTCGGCACCGGCGCGTCGGACGCGAAGCCAGACGACGACGACGACGAACCGGCCGGCCACGAGCACGCCGACTTCGACGCCAGCTACCGCTACACCTGCCATGCGCCGCTCGCGCTGCACGCGTTCGAGGTGAAGCTGCTCGAGCGCTTTCCTTCGCTGCACAAGGTCAACGTCGACCTCGTGCTGCCGGACCGCCAGGGCAGCCAGTCGCTGACACCCGGAACGACGACGGTGCTCTTGTCGAAATGAGCGCGCGGCTTGCACCGAAGACCGACGCAGCCGCGGCGATACGGCTGGAACGCCTGCAGTTCTCGTGGCGCGGCGGCGCGCGCCTGCTCGACATCGACCGGTTCGTCGTCGCGCGCGGCGAACGCGTCTTCCTGCAGGGCGCCAGCGGCAGCGGCAAGAGCACGCTGCTCGGCCTGCTCGGCGGCGTGCTGCTGCCGCAAAGCGGATGCGTCGCGGTGCTCGGCAGCGATCTCTCTTCGCTCGGCGGCGCGCAGCGCGACCGCTTCCGCGCCGACCACATCGGCTTCGTGTTCCAGCAGTTCAACCTGCTGCCGTTCCTTTCGGTGCGCGAGAACGTGCTGCTGCCGCTGCGCTTCTCGGCACGCCGCCGGCATGCCGTCCTGCGCCGCGGCGAGGCGATCGCGGAAGCGGACCGTCTGCTGCGCGCGCTCGATCTCGATCCGGCACGCCACGCGCACAAGCCGGTCGGCGCTCTCAGCGTCGGCCAGCAACAGCGCGTCGCCGCGGCGCGCGCACTGATCGGCGACCCGGAACTGCTGATCGCCGACGAACCGACCTCCGCGCTCGATGCCGACGCACGCGGCGCGTTCCTGCACCTGCTGTTCGACGAATGCCGCCGCGCCGGCGCGACGGTCGTCTTCGTCAGCCACGATCGCGGCCTCGCGCCGATGTTCGACCGCTCGCTGCGGCTGGCCGACATCAACGCCACGTTGCGCATGGGAACGAACTGAAATGCGCGTGCTTCCGTTGGCCCTGAAGAGTCTGCGCAATCGTCTCGGCACCGCGCTGCTGACCGCGCTGACGATCGCGCTCAGCGTCGCGCTCGTGCTCGGCGTGCAGCGCATCCGCAGCGAAGCGCGCGAAAGCTTCGCCAGCACCGTGTCCGGCACCGACCTGATCGTCGGCGCGCGCTCGAGCCCGGTCGGGCTGCTGCTGTATGCCGTGTTCCATCTCGGCGACGCGACCAACAACGTGTCGTGGCAGAGCTACCAGGACATCGCCGCGTCGCCCGATGTCGCCTGGGCGGTGCCGATCTCGCTCGGCGACTCGCATCGCGGCTTTCGCGTCATGGGCACGACGGCGGACTTCTTCGCGCACTATCGCTACGGCGCGCGGCATCCGTTGGAGTTCAGCGCCGGCAAGCCGTTCGACGACGTCTACGACGCCGTGCTCGGGGCCGAGGTCGCGCACAAGCTCGGCTATGCGCTCGGCAGCGAGATCGTGCTGACGCACGGCACCGGCCGCATCGGCAGCGAGCACAAGGACAAGCCGTTCCGCGTCGTCGGCATCCTCGCGCGCACCGGCACGCCGGTCGATGCCACCGTGGCCGTCGGCCTCGCGGGCATCGAGGCGATCCATGTCGATTGGCAATCGGGCGCGCAGATCCCCGGCCACACCGTCAGCGCCGACGATGCGCGCCGCATGGACCTCACGCCGAAGACGATCACCGCGTTCCTGCTCGGCCTCAAGAGCCGCATCGCGACCTTCGGCGTGCAGCGCGCGATCAACGACTACGACGCCGAACCGCTGACCGCGATCCTGCCCGGCGTCGCGTTGCAGCAGCTGTGGGGCCTGGTCGGCATCGCCGAGAACGCGCTGCTGCTGGTCAGCGGGCTGGTCGTGCTGGTCGGCCTTGCCGGCATGGTCACCGCATTGACCACCACGCTCGGCGAACGCCGCCGCGAGATGGCGATCCTGCGCGCGCTCGGCGCCCCTCCTCGCCTCGTGTTCGGCCTGCTCGTGCTCGAAGCGGGCCTGCTGACGGTTGCGGGCGCCGCCGGCGGCGTGCTGCTGATGTACGCGGCGCTCGCGTTCGCCCAAGGTTTCGTGATGGATGCGTTCGGTCTCGCCTTGCCGCTGTCGCCGCCATCGATGCTCGAAGCCGCGCTGCTCGCGGCCGTGCTGCTCGCCGGCCTGCTGGCCGGCACGATCCCGGCGCTGCTGGCGTATCGCCGCGCGTTGTCGGACGGACTCAGCCTGAGGATATGACGATGCTCGCCCACTGCGCCCGCGGGCTTCTATTTGCCGTTGCCGTTCTCTGCACCGCCTGCAGCCGCGAAGCGCCGCCCGCCGCGACTGTCGCTCCGGCGAAAGACATCGCCGCGACGACGGCGCCCTCGCCCAAGGCGACGGCGGACGGCGCGGTCGCCGCGCGCGCGTATGCGCAAAGCCGCGGACTCGCACCGACGACGACCGGCGCCGTCGCGCCGGAGAAACCGCTCGGCGACGACGGCTACGTCGAGCTCGATTGGCTGAAGATGATGCCGAAGGAGGATCTGGACGCGCTGAAGAACCCGGCGCCGGTGCAGCACGTCGGGCGCGTGCGCATGGCGCAGTTCGGCACCTTCAACACCGTCGCCGAAGTCACCGGCCACAAGATCAAGCTGCCCGGCTACGTCGTACCGATCGAAAGCGACGATCAAGGCCGCATGACCGAATTCTTCTTCGTGCCGTTCTTCGGCGCCTGCATCCACGTGCCGCCTCCGCCGCCGAACCAGCTCGTCTACGCCAAGCTCGCCCAGCCGATCAAGACGCCGCAAATCTGGGATCCGTATTGGCTGCGCGGCGAGCTGCGCGTGGAGACGGTGAAGAACCAGATCGCCGGTTCCGCCTACACGATGGTCGATGCCGAGCTGGTGCCGTATGACGGCTAGACGCATGCAGCGAGCGATATCCGCATTGATCGGCGCCACGCTGTGTATCGCCGTCGCCGCGTGCGGCGAACGCGTGCAGGCGCCCGCGAAGGCCGCGCCGGATTTCGCCGAGATCGAATGGAAGGACCTGATCCCGCCGGACGAGATCGAGAACTACCGCCTCGCCGTCGCGTTCTCGATGCGCCACATCGATCACACCTCGGAGCAGCGCGCCGCGCAGTTCGGCTCGTTCAAGACGGTCGCCGCGATGGAAGGACGCCCGGTCTCGCTGGCCGGCTACGTCGTGCCGCTCGACACCGACGACCACGGCCGCATGACGGCATTCTTCTTCGTGCCGACGATGGGCGCCTGCATCCATGTGCCGCCGCCACCGCCGGACCAGATGGTCTACGTGACCTTGTCGCAGCCGATCGACGCGCCGCAGCTCGGCGATTCGCGCTGGCTGCGCGGCACGCTGCACACGCAGACGCACGACGCCGATCTCGCCAGCGCGGCCTATCGCATGCAGGATGCGCAACTCGCGCCGCGGCCGCTCGGCAGCGGTTCTTGAGCAGCGAAACGCGTGCAGCTATCGGCTAGAGTGCCGGCGCTCATGCGCATCTCACTGCCTACTTCGTTCGGCAATGGCCTCCATCGCCTGAGGCTCGACGACGGACGCGCGGCGATCGCGAAAATCCGCCGCGGCGCACCGCCCGATTTTTTCGCCGCCGAAGCGCGCGGGCTCGAAGCCTTGTGCGCGACGCGAACCTTGCGCGTGCCGCAGGTCTTCGACGTGGGCGCCGATGCGATCGTGATCGAAGACCTCGGCACAGGACAGGCGGCCCCTGCGGATTGCGAACGCGCCGGCGCGCGTCTCGCACAGATGCACTGCACTGCCGGAACCGCGTTCGGCTTCGAGACCGACGGCTGGTGCGGCGACAGCCCGCAGGACAACGGCCGCGACGACGACGGGCACGCGTTCTTCGCGCAGCGCCGCCTGCTCGCGCAGGCCGTGCGCGCGCACGCGAGCGGAATGCTCGACGCCACTGACCTATTTCGCGTCGAACGCATCGCTGCACGCTTGTCCGACTGGCTGCCGCCGATGCCGCCCGTCCTCGTACACGGCGATCTCTGGCTCGGCAACCTGCACGCCTGCGCCGACGGCGAGCTCGCGCTGATCGACGGCGGCGCGGTCCACTACGGCTGGGCCGAGACGGATCTTTCGATGCTGATCCTGTTCGGCGAACCGCCGCCGGCGTTCTTCGCCGCCTACGAGTCGGCCGCCGGCATCGGGCGCAAGTGGCGCGAGCGCGCGCCGTTGTACAACCTGTATCACCTGCTCAATCACTTGAACCTGTTCGGTGCGAGCTATCGCAGCGGCGTGCGCGCGGTGATCGATCGATATGCTTGATGCGCCGTCGGCTGCCTATCGCGAGGTGTCGACACTCGCGGAAGCGACGCCCCCTTCCGCCTGCCGGCACCTTCCCCCGCTGCGCAGGGGAAGGATTCAGTAGGAAGCGCCGACGCTGACGCGCGCCAATGCCGTTCCTTCCCCCGCGTGCGGGGGAAGGTGGCCGAAGGCCGGAAGGGGGGCGATGTTGCGTTCGAAGAGCGCCCCTCCCGCCTGCTCTCTAAAGATCGCGCGCGACGCGGAACCCCACGCGCGCGCTGCGCGTGTCGCCCGCCGCGGCGATGCGGAATGCCGAGCGCACCTGGTCCGGGTCGCTGCCCCAGGAGCCGCCGCGCACGACGTGGCGTTCGCAACCGGGGTTGACCCATGCGGTGCTGTCGCGCGGCGCACGCACGTAGTTGTCGTGCCAGCAGTCCTCGACCCATTCGGACACGTTGCCTTCCATGTCGAACAGGCCGAACGCGTCGGCCGGGAAACTCTTCGCCGGGGCGGGTCCCCAATAGCCGTCGCTGTAGCGCGGAAACGCGCTCGACCAGCTGCGCTTGGACGGCGAACGATCGCCCTCGCCGGTGAAATTGCCGACGACCTTGTCGGGGTCGCCGTCGCCCCAGGGATAGCGCGTGGTCGAGCCCGCGCGCAACGCGTACTCGAACTCGGTCTCGCTCGGCAGTCGGTATTTCTTGCCGGTGCGCGCCGACAGCCACGCGAGGTACGCGTTCGCGTCGTTCCACGACACGTTGATCACCGGCAGGCCGTCGACGGCGCGTTCGCCGCGGTAGTCGTTCTGCCAGGTCATGCCGCTGCGGTTGCTGATGCGGCCCGTGTTCTCTTCGTAGACCGCGCTGCCGCCGAGCTTCTCGGCGTCGGTCACGTACTTGGTCGCGCGCACGAATTCGCGGAACTGGCCGACCGTGACTTCGCTTTGCCCGAGCGCGAAACCGATCTCGACGCGCACGCGCCGCTGCGGCTCCTCGTTGTCGACATGGCCCTGCTCGTCGGCCGCCGAGCCCATCACGAATTCGCCGGTCGGAATCACGACCACCGCCGGCGCCGCGCCGGCGATGTCGAGGAAGCGGTCGTGCACGACCTGCCCCGGCTTGAAGCTCGCATAGAGGCGCGCGTTGCGCAGGCGCTGGTTGAAATCGTCGACGCCGGCCAGGTCCGGGCTGATCGCCTGCGCTTTCTTGGCGAGGTCCTCGCCGAGATCGGCATTGCCCGAATCGAGTGCCGAGCGCGCCTGCGCGAGCACCGTCTCGGCGCGCTGGCTGCGGATGCCGTCGATGCGCGAACGCGTTTCGAGCAAGGGTTGCGAGCCGGGCCGGATCGCCGAAGCGAGCGCGAGCATCGCATCGGCGTTGGCGAAGTTGTCCTGCGCCGCTTCGGCCAAGGCATGGTCGAGGTAGGTGCGCTCGATGCCGGCGAGGCCGTTGTCGGCCAGGTGGTTGCCCGGATCGCGCTTCATCACCTCGCGGTACAGCGCCAGTGCGTTGCCGTCGGCCGGTTCGGTCACGTGGCCGCTTTTCATCAGATCCGCCGCCTGCGCCAGCATCGGCAGGATCTCGTGCAGCGTCTTCAGCCGCGTGCGCGCGTCGGCGAGTTCGTCGTCGTCGTGCGGCAGGTCCGCATAGGCGGTCAGGTAACGCTGCGCGCCGGCTTCGTCGCCGCGATCGATCGCCGCCAGCGTCCAGTCGCGCACGGCGCCGCCGATGCGTTCGAGGCCGGAGTCGGCCTCCACGTTGTCTTCCGCTTGCGCGAGCACGCTGCGATACAGCGCAACCGCGCCGTCCTTCGGATCGAGCAGGCTGCCCTGCTCCTCGGCACTGCGCGCGCGCTTGAGCAGGGCCGCGATCGCCTTCGTCGTCAGTACCGGCGGCCCCATGCGCACCGCGTCGGCGAAGGAAGTGCCCGACTCCGCTTCCGGCTGCGCCGGCGGCACGGTCAGCGACGGCGCCGTCTGCGCGGGCGGCGCCTGGACCGCGGACCATGTCGTCGCCGGGACCGCCGGAGCGTGCTGCGCCGGCAAGGTCGTCGCGACCGGCTGCGTCATCTGCGGCTGGATGTGCAGGATTCCGGGAAAGAAACGATAGACCAGGGCGAACGCCAGCAGCGCGATGCCGGCGGCGCCGCCGAGGGTGTGCTGCTTGCGTGCGACTTCGGTACCGGGCATCGTGGCCGGATTATCGGTGCTGCGCGCGGCGGAGAGAAGCGACGCGCGCAAGGCCGCACATCGAGCGTTTAGGAAAAGGAACCTGGATTGGCCGATTGGATCGAGCGCAGCGACGACCTGCGCGACCTGCTGCAAGCGGCGCCGACGACGTTCGGACTCGACACCGAGTTCATGCGCGTCGACACGTTCCTGCCGCGCCTGGCCCTGGTGCAGATCGAGCTCGCAGGCCGCATCGCGCTGATCGACCCGACGGCCGGAGCCGATCCGGCCCCGCTGGCCGCCCTGCTCGCCGACCCGGCCCGCGTGTGCGTGATGCACAGCGCCGGCGAGGACTTGGAAGCGCTGGCGACCTGGCAGTGCGCGATCGCCCGGCTGTTCGACACCCAGATCGCCGCCGCATTCGCCGGTCTCGGCGCGGGCCTGGGCTACCAGAAGCTCGTCAGCAGCCTGCTCGGCGTCGACCTGCCGAAAGCGGAAACGCGTTCGGACTGGTTGCGTCGGCCGCTCAGTCCGCAGCAGCTGGACTACGCGGCGCAGGACGTCGTCCACCTGCCGGCGCTGCACGAGCACTTGAGTGCGCGCCTGCAACAACGCGGCTACGGCGGCTGGTTCGACGAGGACTGCGCGCGCCTGCTCGAACGCGCGCGCCTGCGCGAACCGGACAACCAGCCGCAGCAGGCGATGCGCGGCGCCGCCGACTGGCCGCGCGAGCGCCAGGCGCTCTTGCGCCGCGTGCTGCTCTGGCGCGACGCGACCGCACGCACGATCAATCGTCCGCGGCCGTGGCTGCTCGACGATGCCCATGCGCTGGACCTGAGCGCGCGTGCGCCGGCCGATGCCGACGAACTGGCCGAACGTACGCGAGGCCAGCGCGCGCTACGCGGGGCCCAGCGCGCGGAACTGCTCGGTGTGCTGCAGGCGCCACTGGCCGCGGAAGAGCTGGAGTTCGCGCCGATCCCGCATTCGCCGACGCCGCGCGAGAAGACGATCGTCACCGCCATGAAGGACGTCGTCGCCCGGCGCGCGCAGGAAATCGATCTCCCCGAAGGCTTGCTGTGCGCGCGCCGCCACCTGGAATCCCTGCTGGCCACGCGCCGCTGGCCGGCCGCGCTCGAAGGCTGGCGCCGCGGCCTGCTGCACGATCCGCTCGTCGCGCTGCTGCCGGATTGATTTTCCGCTGATGGAGAAGCGGGAAAGATTGAAACACGGAGCACACGGAGAACAAGGAGGAAGAAGGATCTCATTCGAGACTTCTTCTTCGTGTCTTCGTGTTCCAGTCTTTCGTTCTCTCGCGACGACCGGCAAACCGCGTCGGGCGGCGGTAGTTGACAAGCCCCCCGGTCGCACAGGCACACTCGGAGCCATGACTCTGCGCTCCGCCAGCACGACGACGATTACCACGACGACGACAATCGTGGTACGGGTGCCGGCGCGCGTTTGATCCAACCAGCCACGGCCCCGTCCTCGCAAGGGAATCGGGCCGAAGTCGCGCAAGCCCGCCTCCCGCGCAGCGGGGCCTCCTGATCCGGAGGCCGTTCCATGTCCGATGCCGCAGTCACCGAAGTCGCCCTCCCGCCGGCGCATGCCTTCGCCGCGCACAAGTTCGGTGGCTCAAGCCTCGCCGACGCCGCGTGCTTCCGGCGCGTCGCCGCGATCCTGCGCGCGCAGCCGGGCCCGCGCCAGCTCGTCGTCGCCTCGGCGATGCGCGGCACCACCGATGCGCTGATCGCGCTCGCCGAAGCGGCCGTCACTGCCGCGCCGGACTGGAAGACGCACTGGCAGTCGCTGCGCGAGCGCCACTTCGTCGCCGCTCGCGAGTTGCTCGCGACGGATGCGGCAGCCACGCTCGATTGGCTCGATGCCAGCTTCGAGCGGCTGTCGAGCCTGCTCAACGCCTTGGCCGTGCTCGGCACGCCGAATCGCGAAGCGCTGGAATCGATCCAGGGGCTCGGCGAAGTCTGGTCGGCCCACCTGCTGGCACGCTTTCTCGCGCGCGAGGGCGTCGATTGTGTCTATCTCGACGCGCGCGACGTACTCGTGGTCAGCCACGGCGAACTCGGCGCGATCGTCGACTGGGAGGCGAGCACGCAGCGCCTGGCGCAGTGGCGCGCGCGGCACGCGCAGGCGTGGCTGATCGTGACCGGTTTCGTCGCGCGCACGCACGACGGCCGGCCGACCGTGCTCGGGCGCAACGGCAGCGACTACTCGGCGGCGATCTTCGCGACGCTGTGCGAGGCGAGCGAACTGACCCTGTGGGGCGATACCGACGGCGTGCTGTCGGCCGATCCGCGCCTGGTGCCGGATGCGACGCCGCTGCCGTGCCTCAGCTACGACGAGGCCTGCGAACTCGCCTACTTCGGCGCCAAGGTGATCCATCCGCAGACGCTGACGCCGGTGATCGCGCGCGGCCTGCCGGTTCGCATCCGCAACACGTTCCGGCCCGAACACGCCGGCACCGCGATCGGTACGGCCGCGCGCAGTGCCGCCGACCTGCCGCCGGTCAAGGGCATCAGCGCGGTGCAGGGCCTGGCCGTGCTCACGCTCGAAGGCGCCGGCATGATCGGCGTGCCGGGCACGGCCGAGCGCACGTTCGGGGCGCTGCACCAGGCCGGCGTTTCGGTCGTGATGATCTCGCAAGGTTCGTCGGAACATTCGATCTGCTGCGTCGTGCGCAGCACCGACGCGGCGATCGCCGAAGCCGCGCTGCGGCGCGCGTTCGCCGCCGAGATCGCGCGCGGCGAAATCCATCGCGTCAGCGTCGCCGGCGACATCAGCGTGCTGGCCGTCGTCGGCGACGGCATGGCCGGCACGCCCGGCGTCGCCGCGCGCCTGTTCGGCGCGCTCGCGCGCACCGGCGTCAACATCCGCGCGATCGCGCAGGGCGCTTCCGAACGCAACATCTCCGTCGCCGTCGCCAGCAGCGACACGCCGCGCGCGCTGCGTGCGGTGCATGCGGCGTTCTGGCTGTCGCCGCAGACGCTGTCGATCGGCCTGATCGGCCCCGGCAAGGTCGGCGCCGCGCTGCTGCGCCAGATCGAAGCCGCCGCACCGCGCCTGCTGCGCGAGATCCAGCTCGACCTGCGCCTGCGCGCGGTCGCGACCACGCGCGCGATGTGGCTCGGCGAAGCCGACGCGGCATCGCAGTGGAAGGACGCGGCGCAGACGGCGTGCGATCTCGACGCGTTCGCTCGCCACGTGCAGGTCGAGCATTTGCCGCACGCGGTCATCATCGATTGCAGCGCGAGCGATGCGGTCGCGGCGCGCTACGCCGACTGGCTCGCCGCCGGCATCCACATCGTGACGCCGAACAAGCATGCCGGTGCCGGGCCGTCCGAACGCTGGCGCGCGATCCGCGCGGCGACGACCGGCGGCGCGCGCTTCCGCTACGAAGCCACCGTCGGCGCCGGCCTCCCGGTAATCTCGACGCTGCGCGACCTGCTCGACACCGGCGACGAGCTGATCGCGGCCGAAGGCATCTTCTCCGGCACCTTGGCGTGGCTGTTCAATCGCTACGACGGCAGCCAGCCGTTCTCCGAACTCGTGCGCGAAGCGCATGCGCTCGGCTACACCGAGCCCGATCCGCGCGACGATCTTTCCGGCACCGACGTCGCGCGCAAGCTGGTCATCCTCGCGCGCGAAGCCGGCGTCGGCCTCGACCTTGCCGACGTGGCCGTCGAAAGCCTGGTGCCGGAAAGCCTGCGCGGCCTCGATGCCCCGGCGTTCATGCAGCGCCTGGCCGAACTCGACGCGCCGGTCGCCGCGCGCCACGCGCAAGCGCAGCGCAACGGCCACGTGCTGCGCTACGTCGCGCGGCTGGACAGCAGCGGCAAGGCCAGCGTCGGCCTGGCCGAGCTCGCCGGCGATCACGCGTTCGCGCACCTGCGCCTGACCGACAACATCGTGCAGTTCACGACGCGGCGCTATCGCGACAACCCGCTCGTCGTGCAGGGGCCCGGTGCCGGTCCCGAGGTGACGGCGGCCGGTGTGTTCGCGGATTTGCTGCGCGTGGCGGCGGCGCTGGGGGCGCGGTTGTGAGGCAGCAGAGCGCTCTTTTGCTCCGACATCGGCAACCGGCCTCTCTTGTCGCCGTCATTCCCAAGTCTTTTATCGGCGTCATTCCCGCGGAAGCGGGAATCGCTCTTCACCCGCGAATACCGGCCATCCATGGGGTCTTGAAGCAAACAATGGATTCCCGCTTGACCAGCTTCGCTGTTGAAGGAGCTCCTCGCGGGAATGACGGCGCAGGAGTTTCGGATGCGCTGCCAAGCGATTCCCACTTCCGCGGGCATGACCTCCGAAGATTTTCACACGTGCTGCCAAGCATGGCGCGCCAGATCCATACCGTCTGCAAGGAGTCCTCCTCTTGACCGCCCAAGCCACCGCATTCGCCCCCGCCAGCATCGGCAACGTCGGCGTCGGTTTCGACATCCTCGGCCACACGATCGCCGGGCCCGGTGACCGCGTGACCGTGCGCCGCGTCGCCGAACCGGGGGTGCGCATCGTCGCGATCCGCGGCAGCGCGGCGCCGCTGCCGCTCGAAGCCGATCGCAATACCGCGGGCGCCGCGCTCGTCGCGATGCGCAAGGTGCTCGCGCTGCAGTTCGGTTTCGAAGTCGAGATCGACAAGGGCATCCCGTTCGGCTCCGGCATGGGCGGTTCGGCCGCATCGGCGGTCGCCGCGCTGGTCGCCGCCAACGCGACGCTCGATACGCCACTGCCGCGCACGCTGCTGTATCCGTTCGCGCTCGACGGCGAATACGCCGCCAGCGGCGGCCGCCACGGCGACAACGTCGGGCCGATGCTGCTCGGCGGCCTCGTACTCGCGACCGCCGACCGCCTCGTGAAGATTCCGACGCCGACGCAACTGCATTGCGCGCTGGTGCATCCGCATGCGGTGCTGGAAACGCGCGAGGCGCGCGCCGCGCTCGCCGGAACCTACAAGCTGTCCGAGTTCGTCGCGCAAAGCGCGAACCTCGCGCTGCTGCTGGCCGGCTGCCACGCCAACGATGTCGAACTGATCCGTGCCGGCCTGCGCGACCTGCTCGTCGAGCCGCGCCGCGCGCCGCTGATCAAGGGCTTCGCCGACGTCAAGCAAGCCGCGCTCGACGCCGGCGCGCTCGGCGCCAGCATTTCCGGCGCCGGTCCCAGCGTGTTCGCCTGGTGCGAAGACGAACCGGCCGCTCGCGCCGTCGCCGAGCGCATGCGCCAGGCGTTCGCCGGCGCCGGGTTCGACAGCGACGCCTGGGTATCGCCGGTCGACGGGCCTGCCGCGGAACTCGTCGCATGAACTACGTCAGCACGCGCGGCCAAGCCCCCGCGCTCGGACTCGGCGCCGCGCTCGCCGCCGGCTTGGCTCCGGACGGCGGCTTGTACGTGCCGCAAGCGCTGCCGGCCTTGCGCATCGAAGATTTCGACGAGTGCGACGACCTTCCCGCCGTCGCCACTCGTCTGCTGCGACCGTTCTTCGACGGCGATCCGCTCAGCGACGCGCTCGAGGCGATCTGCCGCGACGCGCTCGACGTACCGGCGCCGCTGCATGCGATCGCACCGAATACGGCATTGCTCGAACTCTTCCACGGACCCACTGCGGCGTTCAAGGACTTCGGCGCGCGCTTTCTCGCAGCGTGCCTCGCGCGCCTGCGCACGCCCGATGCGCCGACGCTGAGCGTGCTCGTCGCGACCTCCGGCGACACCGGCGCGGCCGTTGCCGCGGCATTCCATCGCCGCCCCGGTTTCCGCGTCGTGATCCTGTATCCGGACGGCCGTGTCTCGCCGCGCCAGGCGCATCAGCTCGGCTGTTTCGGCGACAACGTGACGGCGCTGCGCGTGGCCGGTTCGTTCGACGATTGCCAGGCACTGGTCAAGCGCGCGCTCAACGACGCCGAGCTGAAGGCGACGACACCGCTGACCTCGGCCAACAGCATCAGCCTGGGCCGATTGCTGCCGCAGATGAGCTACTACGCCCACGCTGCACTCGCCCATCGGCGCACGCGCGCGGCGCCGCTCAATGTCGTGATCCCGACCGGCAACCTCGGCAACGCGCTCGGCTGCATCCTCGCTCGCGCGCTCGGCCTGCCGATCGGCGACATCGCGCTGGCGACGAACGCGAACCGCGTCCTGCCGGAGTTCTTCGCCGGCGCCGACTACGCGGCGCGCGCGAGCGTGGCGACGCTGGCCAACGCGATGGACGTCGGCGACCCGAGCAATTTCGAACGCCTGCGCTGGCTCTATCCGGATGCCGCCGTGCTGCGCGCTGCGTTCCGTGCCGAAAGCGTCGACGACGAAGCGATCCGCGCCACGCTGCGCGCGAGCCGCGAGCGCTACGGCACCCAGGTCTGCCCGCATACCGCGACCGCGCTGCGCGTGCTCGAACACCTGCGCGCCGGCGGCGATGCACGTGACTATGCCGTCGCCGCGACGGCGCACCCGGCCAAGTTCGACGAGGTCATCGAGCCGCTGATCGGCACCGCGGTCGATGTGCCTCCCGCGCTGGCCGCCCTGCTGCTGCGGCCGAGCCACGCCGAACCGCTCGCCGCCGACTACGCGGCCCTGCGCCGGCGCCTGGCCACGCCGAGCGCCTGAGCCCTGCCACGCCGGGCTTGGCGGTTCGCCGCACAGGCGCTATCATGCGCGCCCTCGCGAGGTTACGGCCCGCGAAGCGGTATCGTGGGGCGGTAGCTCAGCTGGGAGAGCGTCGCGTTCGCAATGCGAAGGTCGGGAGTTCGATCCTCCTCCGCTCCACCATCCAGCAAGACGCGCGGCGGTCCATCGTCGCGCGGAAACACAAGAAAACCCCGCTCCTGGCGGGGTTTTTCTTTGGTGGATGCCGCTGACCATGCGCGGACGGTCCTCGCCCGGAAACGCTCCTGCCCTTCCTGAACAGGTTCACTTCCGCCCGCGACGGCCTTGACGTACGACGATCGCGGTAGTTTGATCGCATCCGGTCAACGACGCGGGGATCGGTCATGAAGCGATTCGTGTCTGGCAAGCCATGCAAGTCGTCGCGAATCGCACTTTTTTGCCTGGCGAGCACCCTGATCGCTTCGGCGGCCGCGGCAGGCGTGCCCGCGGTTCCCGCCGTCGGCTTGGGCAACGTGCAATTCGTCCTGTTCGGCGAGATCGCATCCGGCTCGGACTACGACTTCATCGATGTCGTCGGCGCGAACCGGCAGGTCATCGGACCGCTCGATCGATTGTTTTCCGCCGGCGCATTCGCCAACGGCGACTACACGACGGAATACGCGATCGGATCCGACAACGGCGCCTTGTATACCTTGGATGTCACGACCGGCGCCGAAAGCCTGGTGGGTTCGACAGGCTCCAGCGGCGCGCGCATGAGCATGCGCTGGAATCCGCTCTCCGGCGCGATGACCGCCGTCCAGCCCGCCGCCGACTGCAGTTCGAGCATGCTCCTGACCATCGACCTCGCAACGGGCCTGGCGACGCCGATCGGCGCCCTCGACGGCGTGTGCGCGCAGTCGATGGCGATCGATGCCTCCGCGAACGTCTACCTGCTCGATGCGGCAACGTCTTCGCTGGATCGCATCGACGGCACCACGGGCGACCTGCAGACGGTCGGCCCGCTCGGCTTCGCCTTCGGCCCCGGCGCTGCGATGGACATCGACGTGACGTCGGGCCTGCTGTTTCTCTACGACTTCGACGGCACGGACGCCGTGTATGCGGTGGATACGTCGACCGGATTCGCGCAGGTCATCGCCCCTCTCGGCAGTGATTTCCCGACGATGACGGCGTTCGCGTTCGGATTCACGTCTGGAGCGACGATCTTTATCGATGGGTTCGACGTTGCGCGCCAGTGAAGCGGCTGCGGCCTCGCGTCTTCGCTGCAGGTGAGAAGCCGTTTGTGCGTGCGAACCTCGCAACACAAGAACGCGTTCCCCGTTCTATGATCGATTGATATCCCACCACCACGCTGCGAGACGATCGATGCGCCGCCTTCTGCTCACCGCTTCGATCCTGGCCGCCAGTGCGCCGGTTTCGGCCGACGACTGGCTGCAGTTCGGCTACGACGCGGCCCACAGCGGCAACAACACGGCCGAAAGCATCATTGGGCCCAAGAACGTGGGCACCCTGACACTCCGATACTCGGTTCCCATCGCCGATGGGGCGTCGTTCGATGGGACGCCCGTCTACGCGTCGGGTGTTGCAACTCCGAACGGACCGCGCGATATCGTCTACGCGCTCACCACGGCAGGGACGCTCTACGCAATCGATGCCGAAAATGGCCGCGTGATCTGGTCGCAAGCGGTTCCGGGAAATGCATGGACCTCGGCATCTCCCGCGATCGACAAGAATGCTGGGTTCATCTACAGCTACGGCCTTGACGGATATGCCCATAAGTACAGGCTTGGGGACGGCGCGGAAACGACGACCGGAGGATGGCCGCAATTGGTCACGCTGTCGGCCTCGGACAGGGTCGCATCGAGCCTCACGATCGGGCACGGCAATGTCGGCGACTTTCTCTATGTCGCTACGTCGAGCATCGGCGATTACGGCTCCTATCATGGTCATCTGACCACGATCGACCTCGCCAGCGGGACTCAAACGGTCTTCAATGTGATGTGCAGCAACCTGCCGATGCATTTCGTCGACAATGGCACGCCGGGAACGAACGACTGCTCCGACATTCGCGGCGGTATCTGGGCGCGCGGTGGCGCCATGTTCGATGCGAGCATCAATCGCGTCTACTTCGTGAGCGGCAACGGCGTGTTCGATGCCGACACGGGCGGCCACAACTGGGGCGACAGCATCATAGAGGTGTCGCCGAGGGGAACCGGCTACAACGGACTACCGCTCGACAGCTACACACCTTCCAACTATGCACAGCTCGATCACGACGATCGCGATCTTGGACTGAGCACACCCGCACTGATTCCAGCGCCATCCAACTATCCGGTAAGGCATCTGGCGGCGCAGGTTGGGAAAGAAGGCGTGCTCAGATTCATCGACCTCGAAAACATGAACGGCACGCACGCACCCGGAGCGGTAGGCGGTGAACTGGTCGCTGTCACCAATGTAGGCGGCGGCAACTTTCCGGCGCAGCCTGCCATTTGGGTCGATCCAGACGATTCCAGTTCCACATGGATGTACGTCGGTGGCCTTGCCTACCAGATCACGTTCGAGTCAGGCGTTCCGGATCCGCAATTTCGCTGGTATGGCGCAGGCGGCCGATGCGAGTCCGCGATAGCGAACACGGTCTTGTACACCTACTGCGACCATGTTCTCGCAGCCTACGATCCACGAACGGGGGCGATGCTATGGAGCACCACGACCGGTTACGGCATCACGCATTGGCCGGGCCCGATTGTCGTCGACGGGAGTGTGTACGTCACCGATGACCGCGGCGTGTTGTGGAAATTCGGGCTTCCGCTTCCGGATGAGATATTTGGGAGTGGGTTTGACGGAGGCTAGACGACAATTGCTCGCGCCTCTTTCTTGCCTAATCCACACTTGCTCGCTCGTCACTTTGTTTCTCTACATGACGCTGCCGCGGCGATCACGGCAGTACGTTGCGCTGCCCGAACTTTCGGTCATCGCGGTCAAGCGGCCAATAAAATGTACGTAGCCCCTTGATGCCTGCCTTCCAAGGCATCAGCCTTCCCCTCATGCCGTCATCAAGCACCGAGATCGCCCGTCGGCAAGCACTCTAAGGTCTCCGGCTCCTCGGCCTCCCGACAACGGGCTCCCACTTCCCGCGATGCCAGCTTTGCTGGGCACTTGTGTCTGCACGACCTTTAAATTACGATCGTAATATAAAGGTCGTGGGAAGGCTACCCAGCCCTCCAAGGCTCGGAGCATCCAGGAATTTGTAGACGCGTGAGGCTATGCCATGCAGGAAAAATTTGAAGCACACAGCCCCGCCGAAGCCGATGCGCTTGCATCGCTTGGCGTAGTCGCCGCAGCGGGTGCCATTCATAAGGGCGAGATTTCGTCTGAGGCGTATGCGAGCGCGTTGCTGCAACGAGCCCGAGATCATGCTGACCTCAACTCATTCATTACGATCGACGAAAGCGCGGTACTGGAAGCGGCCAGGAAAGCGGACAAGGCAATCGCCGCCGGAGCAACCGCTCCGCTGCTCGGCGTGCCCCTTGCAATCAAGGATAGCTATCTCACGGAGGGGCTCCGCTCCACCTTCGGCCTCTCCGTTCTGGATGATTTCGTACCCGAGCATGACGCCGATGCGGTACAGGCGATCAAAGACGGCGGCGGCATCGTTTTCGGCAAGAACAATCTGGTGGAAATGTCCTTTGGCCTGACCGGTCACAACGAAACATACGGTCAGGCGAAGAACCCCCATAACGTCAATTACGTCTCAGGCGGATCTTCCGGTGGTGCCGGTACCTCCGTGGCCGCGCGCCTCGTGCCGGCGGCTCTGGGCGGCGACACCATCGGCTCGATTCGCGTGCCGGCATCGTTATGCGGCGTAGTTGGCTTCAAGCCCACTACGGGCCGTTGGCCGCGCAGCGGCGTTGCACCGATCTCCCACACGCTTGATACCACCGGCGTGTTTGCTCGCCATGTGGAAGACTGTATTTTGATCGATCGCGTTGTCACCCGGGACGAGACTCCGGATGCCATCGCGCATTCAGATCTGAAAGGGGTCACGCTTGCCTACGCGCCGCGCCAGCATCTGGAGCTGGTTGCCCCCGAGGTTGCGGCACGTTTCCGGGAAACCGTACGCCAGTTGTGTGATGCTGGCGCCCATGTGGTCGAAGTCGATCTTGGAGCGGATTTCACCAGCGTGGCCCTGACTGCGACGTGGAATATCTTCTTCCGCGAGACGAAGGCAGCGATCGAGAAATTCATCCGCCAGAACAATGTCCCTACGACCTTTGACGAGATCTTCGACAGCCTGAAGCCTGGCCTGAAGGGAGCATGGACCCAATTCGTGCTCCCGAACGGGCCCGGGTATATCTCCGACGAGGTCTATCACGCCGCCTTGTCAGTCGGACGCGCGGAGATCAAACGTCGGTATGCCCAGGCATTCTCGAGTACTGGCGCAGAGGCACTGCTGCTGCCCACGACACCGGCCACCGCGCCCATGATCGGACAGGAAGACAAAATACGGCTCAACGGCCGGGAGATGAGCCAGTTGGCGCTGGCCAATAACACTATTCCCGCAAGTGCGGCGGGCCTTCCAGGTATCAGCGTCCCTATGGGCCTGTCCGATAACGGGTTGCCGATGGGTCTCGAGCTTGATGGCCCCTTTGGCCGAGACAGGGGGCTTTTGTATGTCGCTCGCCGCGTGGAAGCGGTGATAGGCACGTTGTCGGCGCCCATCTAGCTGATACGAACCGAGAATTCCGCGATCATCTCTTCTGCTCTGTCAGCCGCGGCTTCGAAGGTACTCGCGCGCCTCCGCCATCTCGCTCTCGGCGTCGACTTGTCCTTCATAGCTGAGCGCCTTCGTGTACCACCTGAGCGCGAGCACTTCAGAGGCAGGAATACCTTTCCCATTGGCGTAAACGCGCGCCAAGTAGATGCATGGCGTGTATGCGCCACGCTGTGCGGCAAGTTCGTAGTATTGGACAGCCTTAGGGACGTCGACAGGCACACCGCGGCCTTGCTCATGCATCGTTCCCAGCATCACGGTGGCGGTATGCGCGCCGCGCTCGTGAGCACGTTCGAGCCAATACCTGGCTAAAGCCGAGTCCTTGGGCACCTCGTTGCCATTAAAATCTTCGCCCAGAAGGTAATAGTAGCCAAGCTCGATCTGAGCTGCCGTCAACCCTTTTTCGGCCTTCTCACGAAGATCATCAAGTACTGGCATATCGTATCCCTGGCGGCAGCCGCCGATCGTCGGCGTATCGGGCGCTCGACCGCCGCGCGAGCAGATTGACCAGCACGTCGAAGTGATCAAAGAGCCATAAGAAACGGCGGACAGGGTGCTCTTTGTCTAAATCTTGAGTGCGTCACGCGACTTGACTCAGATATTTAGAAAGAGTGCTCTGACCCCATCTTCAATTTTTTGAGTATATGGTTATCGTCAAAAACAGAATAGCCAACCCTCCGATGAAGAATAAAACTCGCGCATAGGTCTCGTTTTTTATTATCGTTAGTTGAATGGAAAATGTAAAATCACAAAAAATAATCCACACTAGACAAGACACATACCATAGCGGGCCGGTAAAAAATACGCTCGCCAGAATCGCCCCGCAAATTAATAATGGCGCGGCGCTAACTCCATCAATCAATTGACGTTTGCGCATGCTCAATATCCGATCCTGGAAAGCGGGTCCGAGTAGTCAACATAAATGATTCAGGTTCATTTTTAACACTATCCCACCCGTGATCACCTGCATCCACGACCGTAAACTACCGATCGGATAGCTACCCAAGTTGTGAAAATTTACGCCTCCTTATTCTCCAGATATTTAGAAAGAGCACTCTGACCCCTGTTTTTGGTCTAGGTACTGATGCCGCCTAACTCGCGACTCACGTCAGTTGGCGACCTGCCTGTAATAACTATTCGATAACAGCGGTGGAGCATATTGCGATTGATCGCAAGAGCCAGAGGAATTTCGATCGACCGATAGACATTCGCCGAAAACGCTTCCGCCTCGCCCATGAATAGTAGCCTACGTGGGCTCAGTGGGAAGACGGGTACTGCACCAGCGGTCCCGGGGCCAGGCATCTTGGTGTCATGTAGAAAAAGTACCGGTTTGTCACTCGTAATAAATACGTCGTTGGGAGCCGTCATGACACACCATGCCCGCGTCATAAAATAATCAGTCATCTTCGGCAGGCCGTTGTGAAGTTGGTGCACGAAAACTTTCCCAGCATTGCGTGGGTCTATACCATCAGATCGAAGCGCCCCTTCTGCCAGTGGATAAAGTTTATTTGCAAGACCGACAGCGGAATCTAACAGCGTGTATAGATTATAATTACGCAACTGTAAAGCTGCGACAAATTTAGCAACCGTAAAGCGAATGCTGGGGTCCTCTAAGTCCAGCTCTCCGTCGACAAGAGCAGACCATATTACAGCTGCTTCGTTCTCAATATCTCGGAGAAAATTCTCCGTTATGGGATCTCGCTTGCCATCAGAATCTTTCGGAGAGTACAAGTAACGTTTGCCACATAAATTGCGAACGGCAGTAGGGCTCTCGTCAAAAACGTTAGTCTCTTTCTCGAAGCGCCAAGCTTTGGGTACATCGGTAGATTTGGTTTCAGGAGTCGCAAAATACTTTAGATACGATCGTGGAACCCAGTGTTGATTTATTGGTATTTGTTGTTGATTCATAATTTAATATCAATAACTTCTGTCTGTTCGATGCGTGGATGCCGCTTATTTCCGAGGACCTTACCAGTTGCTCCAGAAGAACACAGCTATCGCCAACACCCCGACAATGAAGCTCATGCAGGTCAAGATCATTGCGACGGACATCAACGTCAGCTCCGTTCCACCAGGTCGCGGTCGTGTTGAATGCGGGTACATCACCGCGGTCATCAGAAATCCGATCGCAGAAGTGATCAGGGCCGCGAGAAAGGCACCCACTGCCACAGAAACGCAAAGTCTCGCGTGAGGGTGCACGAAGACCTTCTCAAGCATCGTTGCAATCAAGAGGATTGATCCGGCCGACAGCGTTGCGATGTGCTTCGCGTACTCGCAGAGGGCCTTGTATTGATCACCCTTGCTCGCGTGCCATTCTGACGAGTGTGGTTCTTCCATGACGCCCCCCGGATCGGCTACGACGAAATGCAGTGATTTCATTTAGGATATCAGGGCGCCAGTTTCTTGCGCTCGTCCAGTTCGCAGCAGCCAACAGCCAAGCCCTACAATTGCGGATTTCGCGTCGAGTTCGGCGTCGGCGGGTAATCCATCTGCGCCAATTCGGGATTGACTTCGTCGTACTCGCCCAGCGGCATCGAGCCATCGGCCATGCGCCACCCCAGGATGCGCCAACCGCTGTTCACGCCGACGGCGTTGGTCACGTACTCATGCATGTCTTAGTGGCGTCCAGGGACGTTCCAGCGCCGGCGGTCTTCGTTGATGAGCACCATCCGAATGGCGAGTACCGCGGCGGCGTGCGCGCATAAGCCTTCCCATGCTCGCCGTAGCAGCGCTCAATGTAGAGCGAACCGCATAAATGGGGCCAGTTAATTTTTCACATTAGCCTATCCGAAATCACCTTAGACCACGGAAGTAAAATACCAATAGGCCGGCTACCCATGCCCTAAAAATATACCCACCACTTATTCCGACCTCTTATTCTTGGCCATCGCCTGAAATACAAGCGTTACTCGCACGGCATGCGGGTAGCAACCACGTCGCTGGATTCGTGATAGCTGCCATCATCAGAAAAGGTCTTCGCTGTGCCTTTCAGCCCGATGGTTGTCGGAATCAGCTTCATCCTTAGGCCGGTAAAGCCCGTCGTCCAACTGATATTGACGGTCTCGTCCTTGAGATTCCAATACGGCGAGTGATGGTTGGTTGCCTCAGCGCCAAGTGCTGGTTCGACGACGTAACCCCCGCCCCACGCCGTTTCGGGGCGTAGCGTCAGACGAATGGCAACGGGGGGAGTCACGTCCCACGTCGAACCGCCGGTGCGCTTCGGCTTCCAAGGGGTCATATTCAGCCGGTAGCAACCCACAAAGTCGCTCGGCGACAAGTTCTCGGGCTTCGTCACGTGGACACACCCCTCGGTCATGAGGGTGAGCGCCGCAGCCAGCAAGAGCCATACCGCGCGTGCAATCATGCTGCCAACCTATGTTCGTGGTACGGATGCCACTCAGCGACGTCGCACGCTACGCCGGTCGCGCCGCCGACACCGGTCGCGTGAATATCCCATATGCCTGCGCCGCGCTGCTCTATCGATTGCAAAGAAAAGTGGACGAAAGCGATTCTTGAAAGGCCGTCTTTGCCGCCGCAACGCTCTACGTGATGCGGTTTCTGGTCTCTCGCGATGCATTCTGTCACCGACACACGAGCCGTTGACAGGAATGGCGAGTCGGCGCATGTTTCTGGCGTCGCTGCGGATGCAGCGATCGGGATTGGCGTCCCGAGCTACGTAGGCGCGAAAGCGCCCATCGTCCGATGCCGGCGCTTTTTTCATACGCTCGGTTCGGGATGGAACATGCGTCGCCAGTTTGTGACGGGCGGCGCGGGAGAGCCCTCGGGCTCGCCGGTCCTACGTCCGGTACGCCAATCTCGCGTCGTCCGTCCCCTTCGATTGGCGTCGACAGGGCGGACTCCACACACGTAGGAGTCAATCATGTCCAAGCAGCCCCCTTCCGCACACGCATCATCGCCACTCGATCCCACCCCATTAGTTCCTTCAGACCGCCTCGACGCGATTGGCCGCTACATCAACCTCCGCGACTGGTCGTTTGCGGTCATGGATTTGATGGATGTCGCTGGCAAGGCGATGACCGGCAGCGATCGAATCGCAGCCTGCGATCAGACGTTGACGGGGGTGACCGGGCTACTACGAGACTTGCTTCAGCAGATCGATGAGCACGTCGAGGTGATCCAAGAGTTGTAAGAAACGACGGGCAGCGTGCTCTTGTCGAAATCCCGAGCGCATCACGCAACTCGACTCAGTATCGGAAAGAGCACTCTGCCCTCTATTTTCGATGAAAAAATCCTATTTAAAAAAAGCGTTCTGATGCTTTTTCTATAGAATCTAATTACTCGGATCGATTTTTATTTCTATTCGCTTACAGATCAAAGCCAGGGACGCACCGAACGAAGACTCGACGTGCACGAGGTACAATTCCGGATGCTCGCGCTTCAATTGATCAGCACGTTTCTCCGCATCCTCAGTGGCAAGAAAACCACCCCAGAGCGTTGCCCAGGCACCATCCGGAATATCCCAAATAACATCCGGAACTCTGGCTAGAGGCCAAGCGTACATATCAGAAAGTATAGCTGCCGATCTTAAATACTTTATACAGATATCGGAAACAGTCGAAAAACAAACAACCGACCGAGGCTTGCCACCTCTTGAAAGGTGGAGTGTTAGCTTTCCTTTTGAGGACAGATAGAATTCCGAGAGCACACTATCGTGAATACCAGCTCCCAATATTCTGCCAAAACTATCGGTATCTAATTTTAATGGTTTCATGAAAATATTTTAGCTGGATGGAGGCGGAACATTCGGACCGCGGGGCAGTGGAGGGTCGCCCGGCTGCGGCGTTCGCGGCGGACCTCTGTCACCACTTGTCGGCGGACCACCACCGGGAGGTCTTGCCCAATCATGACAATGATCACCGCTTCCCACGCCGCATTCATCTGGATGTCCTGTGTCACGATCAATTTTAGGGTATCCATCATCACCGTACGTTCGACTGCCTGTACCACCTCGAACGCTCGACCCTGGCACTCCTGTAAACGGAGGTTTGTTACCAGGAACATCTATACACATTGCAACGAGAGCGCCGGCTGCGCACCCAAGCCCCCCACCTACGGCCCATCCGGCAGCGCCAACAACTACCGCACCCGCCGGGGAGCATACGGGCGCGCCGGGCCCGCATCCAAGTCCTGCGGTACCTCCAACGCCGGCGCCTATTCCACTACCCCAAGTGCTGCCAATGCCTCCGCCGACTGCACAACCGAGGACAAATCGCGTTTGCCAGTCTAAACCTAGCGGGTCGATTCGCCTCAAGGGATTTTCACCGACATATGCGTAGGTATTCACTCCGCCGACAATGCCGATTGGGTCGCTCTGAACATATCTGCCCGTTATCGTTTCGTAGGCTCGCGAATAGTTGTAATTGAGTCCGGTCTCGGCATCGTAATACTGCCCAGGAAACCGCAAATTCAGCACATAAGCGGCGCCTCCCGTCGGCGACTGATTCGGCGCATTTGTCCCAAACATATTCGCCAACCCATCCCACGTCCACATCGCATTGTTCGTCGCCGGATCAACCACCTGCCGCGGCGTCCCAAGGTGATCGGTTTCGACGTAGGCGAGAGCTGTTCCCTTCG
>Ga0070667_100000137_pt1 | contig 93476 bp, 83 predicted proteins | sample KBSS33metaG_FD_64659 | JGI IMG/M metagenome (GOLD analysis project Ga0070667, IMG submission 64659) | Switchgrass rhizosphere microbial communities from Kellogg Biological Station, Michigan, USA - KBS S3-3 metaG | ecosystem: Host-associated > Plants > Roots > Rhizosphere > Soil ...
AAAGGTAGAGCTTGCCTTCAGCGGTTCTGACCTCGGCGATGTCGATGTGGAAGTAGCCGATCGGGTAGGTTTTGAACTTGCGCTTGGGTTCCTTGTCGCCGGTCACCTCCGGCAAACGGCTGATCCCGTGCCGCTGCAGGCAGCGATGCAGTGACGAGCGCGTCAGCTGCGGTATCGTGGCCTGCAGGGCATAGAGGCAGTCATCCAGCGGCAACAGCGTGTGACGACGGAAGGCGACAATGATCGCCTCATCCTCAATGGAAAGCGTCGTCGAATGCACGTCCTTCGGTCCGGTCGGCAGATCCTTGACCGCTGTCCGCTTCTTCCACTTGGCGACGGTCTTCTGGTTGATGCCGTAGCATTTCGCCAGAACCCTCAGGCTCTCTTGACTATGCTGTATCGCTCGACGGACCGCCTCCGTCGTGCGGGCGCTCCCGTGAAGAATCTGGCCCATAGCGCATCCTTCCATTGCTGGCTGAATAATGCACCATCAAATGCCGGGACTAAACACCTAATATTCGAAGGCGTGGGGCCGGTGCCCGCTCTAGGATGTGGCTGCGTAACGGCCCCCTATCGAGCAAACGTTCGGCTTCGTGCTGAGCCGCCAAGCCGACTGGTCTGGGCAGGGCACGTCCGCCCGGCTTCGTTGTTACCCTGCCGCTATTTGCACGCTGGCAGGAAGAGTGTTACGTACCGCGAAACGGAAAATACGAGGATTGATTGGAGATCTTTTTCCCCGATGCGCAAATGCGTGACCTTTACAGCTGTCGTCAGAGTCTCATCGAGGAATGGGGAACGAGACTGGCCAACTTGGTGTGCTGCCGCCTCTCAGTACTGCAGGCGGCCAGGACGTTAAGCCTCGTACCAACTGCGCCGCCGATCGGCCTCGCCGGGGAGCCTGGTCGAAACGCCAGCTATAGCGTCTCGCTCGGGCGCACGCACGAACTCCGTTTCAAGCCAGACCAACCGCAACCGACCAGTTCCAAGTCACCTGAAGTCACCCGCATCTCAATCGTAGGGGTCTTCGAAACCACCTCCCACAAGGGACGAAAGTGATGAACGCGCTCGCAGCGAAGTTGAACTACAATCCCGACCACGCCGCCCCGCCAGGACAGTTGATCCAAGAATATCTCGAGACGCTGGATATCTCCGCCAGAGAGCTAGCGCGGCGATGCGGCCGGTCGGGAAAGCTGGTAGCCGAGATCGTATCGGGGAAGGCGCCCGTCGAACCCGAGACGGCTCTCCAGCTGGAGAGGGTGCTCGGCTTGCCCGCCACTGTCTGGATAAACATGGAGGCCGCGTACCAACTCAACGCGGCTCGACAGGCGGAGAAGAAGAACCTCGCGGTCAGCTACGACTGGGCCAAGTCGTTCCCACTCAAGGAGTTGGCCGAGCGCTCCCTCATCTCATGTCATCAGGACCATGCCTCGCAGGTGCAGGACCTGTTGAGCTTCTTCGGTGTGGGCAGCGTGAAGGCTTGCGAGGAGCGCGTTCAGGATCTCCTCGCGGTCGACTACCGTACTTCGCCGACGTTCTCCAACAGCATAGAGGCCCTCGCGGCCTGGCTGCGCATTGGTGAGCGCGAGGCGCTTGAGTGCGACGCCGCCGAGTACAACAGAGACCACTTCCTCGTGGTACTCAGTGAGATCAGGCGCCTGACCACCGGCACCTTGGACAAAACGCTTCCCACGATAAAACAGAAGTGCGCGGAAGCCGGCGTCGTGTTCGTCCTCGAGCAGCCACTTTCCAAGGTCCGTGTCAGCGGAATCTCCCGCTGGCTTTCGCCGAGGAAGGCGCTGATCCAGCAGACTTTCCGCTACAAATCGGACGACCACTTCTGGTTCACCTTCTTTCACGAGTGCGCGCACCTCCTACTGCATAGCCGCAAGTCGATCTTCATAGACGTCAAGAAGGGACCGGGGAGCGCTAACCCGAAGCAGGAGGCCGAAGCTAACATGTGGGCCTCCGAATTCCTGATCCCCCACAAGGAAATGAAGAAGTTCCTCACCGGTTTCAAAGGCGAGGAGGACGCGGTTATCCAGTTTGCCGCCGACTGCGGCGTCGCCCCCGGCATCGTCGTTGGACAACTGCAGCATCTTAAGGCGCTCGGCTTTAACGCGCTCAATCATCTCAAGGGCCGCTATGAGTTTAACTCTTAATGAGAAGCAATAGGTAACATTTTTATAGGATTTTTTTGTTACCCATTGCGTTCCAATATATTGACGCACCCGGCTTGCGGCGCGTATTCCTGTGCATCGGCGATTCGCGCCGCACAGGAGAACCACGATGGTCCAGGACGGCTCGAAGGGCGACAACAACGCCAAGGACAAGGGAGACAGCGGCACGATCGCCGTCACGGTGAATTACCAGCAGCGGGCGGAGACGTATGGCTTCCGTCCCAGCACCAAGATCGAAGAGGTGCTTGACTGGTCGATTGGCAAGTTCGGCATCGATCTTGGTATGGCCGCCGAATTTGAACTCGCCCTTCACGGCATCCCAGGCGAACTCCCAGGGACGGACAATCTCGGCCGTCTCGCCACGGGCGCGAAGTCGCTCGCGCTCGATTTGGTGCGCGGCGAGATCGCGAACGGCGCGTCGGCATGATCGAGGACCCGGCAGCCCAGCGCGTCGAGGCCGATCTGGCCTCACCGGCTTTTACCCAAGGCGTCGGAGCTGGGCGCTGGCGCATTGTCGCCAGCGCCTTCCCCACCCTCGACATCATGATCGCGGCTACCGAACCCGATGGCCGCGCATCGGAATACGGCTTCCGGCTCGAGCTGACCAACTTCCCGGCGACCGCTCCGCGGGCGCGGATCTGGGACTTCGCCACGGACACCCCGCTTGCAGTGCCGGCCCGTCCCCAAGGCGACCGGCGGGTGCAGGTCGCTTTCCAGAACTGGAGCGACGACACCGTCTACCGGCCGTGGGAGCGCAACACGGGGCCGCACAATTCGATAGCCGCCGTCTCACCGCATCTCGCCTGGCGACCTGACCGCACCCTCGCCTTCATCCTGGAGGACCTCTATGGCATTCTCAATCTCAACGCTCGCGCGCATCGCATTCGGGCCGCGGCCTGAGATCACCTGCCCTCGCGCTACCTGGATCGCCGGCGTCGCCGAACTGTGCCGCCGGTCCGGCGGTTATCGCGAGAGCGGCGCCTTCCTGCTCGGGGTGCGAGATAAATGGCGGCACATCGAGGAATTCGTCTTCTATGATGACGTCGATCCCGCCGCGCTGCGCAACGGCATAGTGCAGATCGACGGGGGTCGGCTCGGAGCGCTGTGGGAGCACTGCCGCAACACCGGTCGCGAAGTGGTCGCCGACGTCCACGTCCATCCCTTCGGTTACGGGCAGAGCCGCAGCGACCGAGCCAACCCGATCATCGCCGAAGTCGGCCACATCGCTATCATCCTTCCCGATTTCGCGCGCGGCGACACGCTGCCGGGCCGCATCGGCATCTACGAGTACCAAGGGTCGCGCCGCTGGTTGGACCGGAGCGGCGACACCGCCTCACCCCTGCACCTCGGCTGTTGGCCGGCATGGCGCTAAGGGCCGAAGCCGCTCGGTTGTCGAAGCTGCTCGTAGACTCAGGCGTCGGTGAGGATTTCGAGCAAGCACAGCGCCAAATCGACCGCTTCACCCTGGAGGTCGTGGTGGGCGACGACGCGTCCACCCCAGCGGCGCACGCGGCCGTTCTAACTGCCGTGTCGGTCGGCAGCCGCTGCTTCGGCGGCGGCATCTGCGTCACCGGACGCGTCGAACAGCCAGTTATCTCCGCACTGCCGCTTCGCGGGGCGAGCCTCGCCGAGGCTACCGCGGGCCTCGGCGCCCGGCCGCTCGTGGGCCTGCCCGACTTCACCATACTCGTCGGGCGCGCCGCGCCGATCGCTGGCAGACCCGGCCTCGCCGCCCGTTGGCATGGCTGGACGGCCGGCGTGTGCGAGCTCGACTCGGGCGGCGGCATCGGCGATGACGGCAGCAACCCACTTGCGGGAGTGGCGGCGGGCGCGCTCGCGATAGCGGCCGCGTTCGATCACGTGCGGGGTCAGCCGCCGGGCGACCGGGTCGACGTCGATCTCTGGGGTTCCGAGAACCCACCCCAGTTTGGCGACGTGCTGCTGCCGGGGGCGTTATGGATCGTTGGCTTGGGCAACTTGGGCCAAGCGTTCCTGTGGGCGCTCGGCTGCCTGCCATACGCCGACTCCTCCGAGGTCTCGCTGTACATCCAGGACTTCGACCGCGTGACCGCGGAGAATTGGGGTACGTCTGTGCTCGTGGAGCGCGGGCGCTATGGCGCCTTGAAGAACAAAGTCGCCGAGGAGTGGATCGAACGCCGCGGCTTCGACGTCCGGAGAATCGACCGCCGACTGTTGCCAAGCGACCGCGTCGCCCCCAACGAACCAGCGTTGGCGTTTAGCGGCATGGACAAGATCGGCGCGCGGCGCGATATGGCCAATATCGGCTTCGATGCCATAATCGATGCCGGCCTGGGCCGCACGGCAGGCGACTTCGACAAGTTCCGTGTCAACGTATTCGATGCGGCGCGGCCGATCGACCGGCACTTTGCGGGCGTTCCCGAGACGAGGCCGGCTGAACTCCCCGCAACGGCCGCATATGGGGCGCTGGAGGCGAGCGTTGGGCGATGCGGCGCGGCCGAGATTGGCGGCGCAAGCGTCGCGGTGCCGCACGTCAGCGCTGTCGCCGCAGCGATGGCCGTGTCTCGGGCGATCGCGCTGGTCTCCGGCCAGTTACTCCCCTTCTCAGAAATACGGCGGACGGGCAGGCCTACGATGGTCCGTCACCCGATTTTGACGAGGATCGACGGTTCGCGGCTTCGCCACGCGGGAAGGCCATCGTGGCCCACATAGCCACGTTGCCGCTTGCAAGGCTGCGCCTGTGGGAATGGACGCGACCGGGTAGAAACGAGCCCGAATGACCGTCCGCTAACGGTACTATCTATCGCTCCCCATAAAGCGGCTTATCGAACTTTGGCGAATTCGCCAGTCCGTGTCGCACATCGCGCCCGAGATGCTCGGCGAGCGCGACTGGATCGGGGGCGAGATCATGCTGAGCCACCGCAAAACGTCGATTTCGAACCATGTGCGCCGTTCAAAGTCGACTATCTCTGCGAGGCGCTGCACGTCACCGAGGAGATCATCGACGCGATCGAGAAGCTGACGGGCGCTTTCGGACCGCCGTGGGCTGGACCAGTCCAAGACGAAAATGTGACCTTACTGGCCGTTGGAGGCTGCCTTAGCTAAATCCTGGTCGACGGGGACGATCTCGACATAGTTTTTCGACAGCCAGCGACGAGCTTTCTCAAGCTTTCCGTCCACGCCGCCATGATAATAGTTCTCGTCCAACGGCTGATGGTGGGCATTACAGGCCTTCGCCTTATATTGCTCGACTGTATGGCCCACTAGCGCGACAGCGCGAGGCACGTTCGGAAACAGGGCGTCGGTCGGTTTGCCATCCTCATGGAGAAGCTGTTCGAGATCGACAGACATATAGCCATCCTTGGACGGGCTAAAGGCTCCTGACGAAACGCGGAACGAGTTCACCGCCTCGTCGAATATGCATTGCGGTTGCCCAGCTTGTACTGTCCTGAGGAGCAGCTTGTGCTCAATCATCGCGTCAGCGGTGAGGGTTGGCCTACGTGGCGAGGAATGACGGGACGGGCGCCGATTTTTCCACCAAGCGATCGGCCCAGCGAAGCAAGAGGCCAGCCGCCTCAGTTCCCTCTCTCTCAATCTCATAGCCGCTTTCACGATTATGCGCCCATGCCGCAGTAGTCCCGTCGGCGCGCAGGTATAGCTCTATCTCGGTGTCGACGGTGTGCCATTCGACTTGTAGGCCGCCGTCGCGCAACGGCACAATAAACGGCGCCTTGGCGTGCGGCTTCCCTTCGAACGCGATGGTCAACAGCCGTTCGGCCAAGATCGCGAGATTGGGATCGACCGCCGCCGTAGACGGCCCATCCCATCCATCGCTTAATGCCAGAGCGGTACCGATGCGCTTTTGGGTTAGACTTAGCCAGCCCGGCGACGATTTCGGCGCAGATTGGTCGGTCATCGCTTTAGCAGCTGCATCTGCGCGATAAAAAACAACCTCCGAGTTCGCTCCAAGCGGCGTTGGCGCACGCGGTGCGATCGCGCGAAGTGCGATATCGGTGTTCCCCGACGCCAAGGGGATCGTGGCCGGCACGGTCATGTTTGCCGCTGCGAGGGCTTCAAACATCTTTCACCATGAGAACTGATTTTTCGACCAAACTTTCGAACACCTCGGTCAACTTCTCGTGAATTTCGTTAAATGGCTGCGGGAGAAGCACCCAGCCGTTATCTGGTATAGTCGAGGTGCCGATCAAGTTCAGCAAAACTACTGGCTTATTATCGGGCGTCATGCCCGCACCGGCGCCGACCGTAACGATTCCGGTGCTTCGCTGATCGGGGGAGCGTTCCAGTTCTGCCTCTCTCAACAGCTCCACCCAGCCGAGGTTAAATCCCGTCATGACCGGGAAACGCTCCGGCTTCCAAACGGTGAACACGTCGGACAGTTTGCGCCGTTCGCCATCTACTTCGGCGAGAAACGCGTTGTTGTAAGCGATCTCGCAGACGATCGGGACGACGGGCGGGAACGATTGCCGGTCGAGCCAAGATCGTAGCAGGCCGACCGCGTCGCCCATTTGATTCAAAACACCCTTGTAGCCAGGGTAGCTCGGATCAATTTCGAGCGGGGTCTGGCGATTCCAAAGGACGGTTATGCGGTCGTCCTGAAAATACATGGCGTAGGGTTCGGACGGATTAAAGAAATGAGCGCGGGGGAGGCCACTGCCAATTTCATCCGGGATAAAATCTCGGGGATCTGTCCCCATGGCGCCGGCGCGACCGATCTGTACGAAATGCGGGAAGCGCTCCTTAAACAGCGAATAAAGCGTGGCGACGTCGACCATCGTCAAGCTGCTGAGCGCGGGCGCGAACTTAATGGTCAACGCCACCTGGATGAGAGGCGGGTTCGTATATTCGGTGAACGTCCCCATCGGACGCACTGATGATGTGCATGCAGCCAATTGTCAACGCGGCCACGCATGACACGCTAACCGCACCGGAGGGCCGCCGGAATAAGAATTTTGAGGAAGCCGCGAAAACGCCGATGAATAATGGTCGCGGAGAGAGGATTCGAACCTCCGGCCTCCGCCTCCCGAAGACAAAAATTCGATCGTCGTCCCTTCTGTGACCCGAACGACACACTCCAGGAGAAGCTATTCTCTGGTCCTAGAAATGTGAGGATGCCGTAACGACATTCGTCCACGGCGGCGTACTTAAATCAACAGGGATATAGCGATGCAGATTCAAGCGAAGGTAGGTAAGCAGACGGTTTTGTCGAGCGGCTCTTTGCTGTGGGCACCGGGCGATGGCGACATCACCCTCGCCGTCATGAGTTTGTCGATTGTGCTGAAGGTCGTCGACAGGCCCGGCGTTCCGACCGCATCGAACGTCTTGTCGTTCACCGCGACCACTGCCGAGATCGAACTGGTCAACTTCAAGAATCCGCTGGGCACTTACACAGAAATCGGTGGGTTTAATCATTCCAACGGCACCGCCCTAACTATGCGTGTCATGATCCATGAGGTCGGGGGCAACTTGGGTGTTCAGTACTCTCTGCAGGGCTGAACGAGCCGGCAAATCGGCGGAGGCTCCGGGCCCTCGCCGCGTTTCGTGAGGGGACAGATTGTGCAGCAGATCACGCTTGCCGAGCAGATGCTGTATTCCACAGTCAAGCTGACGGCCTTCCTGAAAGGGCAGCCTATCTCGTCCGGCACGGGCTTCTTCATGCCTTTCGGGTACAAGGCCGGTCAGGCCTGCGGTTTTTGCGCGGTGGAATGACAGGTTCGGTACCGCGTCCCTGGAGCCATTCCCGCAGGGCCTGACTATCATATCCCTTGTCAGCGACGAGCTTTTCGGACGGCGGAATCGCCTCGATACAGAGCTGGGCCACCTTGCAATCGTGAACGTTTCCGGGTGTCAGGAGCAGGACGTGAGGCCGGCCCTTCTCGTCGCAGACGGCGTGGAGTTTGGTGTTCCGTCCGCCTTTCGTGCGGCCGATACCATGAGCCAAGGCCCCCCTTTTCCGCCACCGGCGCAACGGTGGACCTTGATGCAACTGCTGTCGATGAACAGTCGATCCGGCGCGTCGCCCGCTCCTGCGAACGCGCTGAAAATGCCTTCCCAGATGCCGCGCTCGGACCAGCGTACGAACCGATTGTAGAGCGCCTTCTTCGGCCCATAGACGTCAGCACAGTCCGCCCAGCGCCCGCCGCAACGGAGCGCATGAACGATCCCGCTCAGCACCCGGCGATCATCGACACGCTTCTTGCCGCGCACATCGGTCGGCAACAATGGTGCGATCCGCTCCCACTGCGCATCGGAAAACCAAAAGAAATCAGACATCTCACCGCCTCCTCGCAGAGGCCATGAATCAAATTCCCGTCACCGTGGGAATCCCGTTATTGGGTCCGGACCCTAGTCATATGCGGCTTGACTAAAAACCTCATACGAGCATTGGTGCTGTCGTCGACGCGGCTCGCGAACGACAGATTAACCCTGACCGGACAACCGGCAGGGCTCTGGGTGGTGGGCGCCATAGTGGTGCTTTTCAGGAGACCATCCATGGCCAAGTTCAAACTTACAGACATCCAAAAGCTTATCCTGTCCTCCGCGGCATCGCGACCGGCCGGCAATCTCCTTCCTCCACCCGAGGGGCTCGGAGAACTGAGTGCAATCCTCCGCCAGGCTTTCGAACAGCTCGTCAAGCGCGGCTATGCCGTCGAAGTAGAGACTACAGAAGCCGACCAGATCTGGCGCAATGACGAGGATAAATTCTTCGGCCTGATCCTTAGCGACACTGGCCGCGCCGCAGTGGCTCCAGCCGCCGAACAGGCAAACGATACGCCCATAAGCAAAGGCCCAAAGAAGATCGATCAAGTCATCGAACTCCTCCGCCGCGCACTGGGCGCCACCCTAGCCGAGATGGTCGAGCTGACGGGCTGGTTGCCGCATACGACCCGCGCCGCGCTGACGGGCCTGCGCAAAAAGGGCTATCTCATCGACAAAGCCACCCGCAATGGTGCGACCTGCTACCTGACCGCAAAGGCCGCCTGACTGTGGCCCGGCTGAACGACAGGCTGGCTGCGCTGACGGCGATGTCGTCGGCGCAGCTTCGCGACGAATGGCCGCGGGTGGCCGGAGGCATCGCGCCATCCGTCCCACCCGATCTTCTGCGTCGGATGCTAGGCCAGCAGCTCCAGGAGAAACGCTATGGGGCTTTGCCTGCGACCGTCGTGCGTGAGCTGACCCGCGCATCGTCCGACGACAACGCTACGCCTCCGAAGCCCGCCATCGACATCCGCCCAGGCACGCGCTTTGTCCGCGAATGGCATGGGCGCACGATCTCCGTATTGGCAGTCGATGATGGCTTCCTCTGGGATGAGCGACACTTTCCGTCGCTGACTGCAATCGCACGTGAGGCGACTGGCGCAGGTTGGTCCGGCCCCCGCTTCTTCGGGTTGACCAGCCGTGCGCGATAATCAGCCGAAGGCGAAGCTCCGCTGCGCGGTCTACACGCGCAAATCGACCGAGGATGGGCTGGAGCAGGAGTTCAATAGCCTCGACGCGCAATATGAAGCCTGCGCCGCTTATGTGATGAGCCAGCGCCACGAAGGCTGGACGCTGGTCGGAGATCGATACGACGACGGCGGTTTCTCGGGTGGCAACATGGAGCGGCCGGGGCTGAAACGCCTGTTGGCCGACGTTGCAGCGGGCAAGGTCGACGTGATCGTTCTCTACAAGATCGACCGTCTCACTCGTAGCCTTGCCGACTTCTCCAAGATCGTCGAGGTGCTCGATGCCGCCAATGCGAGCTTCGTATCGATCACCCAAGCCTTCAACACCACAACGAGCATGGGCCGGCTGATGCTCAACGTGCTGCTGTCCTTCGCGCAGTTCGAGCGTGAGGTCACCGGCGAGCGCATCCGCGACAAGATCGCTGCATCGAAACGCAAGGGTCTGTGGATGGGTGGTCCGGTGCCCCTTGGCTATGAGGTCATCGACCGAAAGCTCGTCGTCCATAAGCAGGAAGCGAAGCTCGTGCGCCATATCATGCAGCGCTATGTCGATCTCGGCTCGGTCAATGCGCTGATCGCGGAGCTCGATCGCGACGGGCACCGCACAAAGGTGCAGCTTCGTACCAGCGGCCCGCATCGCGGCGGCTGCCCTTTTCGACGGGGCACGCTTTATCATCTGCTATCGAACCGGATTTACCTTGGCGAGATCGTCCACAAGGGCGTGGCGCATCCCGGAGAGCATGAGTCGATCGTGCCGCTCCATCTTTGGAACGAGGTGCAGGAGGTAGCAGCCGTTCGCTCGCGAGGCGGAGCGAGACGTCTCGCGGCAAAGAGCCCGAGCATGCTGATCGGCCTTGTCAACGATGGGTTGGGTCGCCCGATGACCCCGAGCCATGCAACCAAGGGGACGCGCCGGTATCGCTATTATGTCACTCGCCCCGATCGGCTTGACGGCAGTCCTGCCTGGAGCGCGCCGGCTCACGATCTTGAGATGCTCGTGTGCGGCCAAGTGGCCGGCTTCCTGCGGCAGAGTTCGCGGGTGCATGACCTGATCGTTGCAAACGATGATCGGGCGACTTCGACCCAACTCTCTCTTCAGCTTGCTGAGGAGATGGCAGCCACGCTGACCGGTACCTCCTTCTACGAGAAGGAGCGCTTGTTGAAACGGCTGGTTCGCTCCATCGCTCTAGGCGAAAGCCAGCTCGAGATCGTGGGCGAAAACCAGCTCGAGATCGTGGTCGATAGTGCACGCCTCGGTGATCTGCTGGAGGCGAGCATCGATGCATCTGAGCCTATCGCTCTTATCTGCGAAACCGTCCGGGTCCGCCGCGGCCATGATATACGTCTGGTAATACCTAGCTCTCAACCTGCGAAGCACCGCATCGCCGCTCGCGATCCAAAGCTCATCGCGCTGATAGCCGAGGCATATGCCGCGAGGCAGATTGTCAACGAAGCCGGCGATAAACCTCTGTCGCGGATCGCGAGTGAGGCCGGCCGCTGCCGATCGCGGCTAACGAAGCTGGCGGCATTGAGCTGCATGGCACCCGATATCGTCACTACCGTCGTCGAGGGCCGGCAGCCTGACACGCTGAACGCGAAGCGCTTATTGACGATGAGCCTCCCGATCGAGTGGGCGGAGCAGCGAAAGATGCTCGGATTCGCATAAAAGCGATTGCAGTCAGAATTTAGGCCTGCGGAGACGCGGGCCTTTTTCTTTGCCTACCCCGCGCAGATCGGTCAGTCTCCTGGCTGCACAGCAAAAAGCCCACCCACGAAACGGCGCGGAACTGCGGGCATTTTGCCGGGACCGCCGAAGCGGTTGGGATATTTCAGCTGAACCAGGACTGGGTGGTGCGGTCGAGAAGACTCGAACTTCCACGGCCTTTCGGCCACAACGACCTCAACGTTGCGCGTCTACCAGTTCCGCCACGACCGCACACCGAGTAGGATCCCGGTAGCCCGGGATGCTGGTAGGCCGGTGCCACTAGCAAAGCGGTCGGGTGCACGCAAACAGATTCGCGGTATGGATCACGCGCGGGGAAAAGAAGCGACGCACGATCAATAGAGAAACATCGGCATGCCCTCGACGTGCGTCAGTTTCGGGCGGTATCGCGCGGGATCGTAGAGCGTCGCGACGTCGACGGCCTTGGTGCCGCCGAGCAGCGTATAGATCGGCACATGCGTGTAGTTGCCGCCACGCAAGGCAAGCATGATGCCGGTCTCGCCCATCTCGATCTTGCGCACCGCCAGTCCCCCAAAGGCGAAGCCGACCATGCGATCGAGCGCGTCCGGATCGCCCGATCGCATCAGATAGGCGAGGTGCTGGACGATCGTTCCCTCGTCGGTGCGATCCTCGATCGCGCGCGCCAGTCGGCCGCCGACGGCTTCGGCCTGGCGCTGGGTTGCCGATAACCCGCGCTCCGCCTCTGCCTCATCGTCGCCCTTGAGCATTGCGCCTTCGGAGATCACGCACATCGCATAGCTGGCCGGGCGGCTCTTGCGATCTGCTACGAGCAGCGGGATCAGCACATCAAGATCGGCGGGCACTTCCGAGATCACCGTGCGATCGACCTGCGCAAGAAAACCGGCAAGCAATGCCGTCTCGCCCGATCGCCGACCAAACAGCTCTACCACGGCGATACGCTCATGGCTTTCGGCGGTCGTGCGCAGCGCATTGATCGCATCGACCGAGCGGGTGATCGCGGTCGAAAAGCCGATGCAATAATCGGTGCCGAAGACGTCGTTATCCATCGTCTTGGGAATCGAGATCACCGGAAAGCCCTGCGCCGATAGATGTGCCGAGAAGCGGAGGGTGCCGTCACCCCCGAGCGTGATCATCGCATCGATGCCGAGCGCTTCGAGCACATGCAGCACACGCTGTGTCTGATCGCCGCCCGGTGCGGTGCGCGGATCGGCGCGCGACGTGTGCAGCATCGTGCCGCCGCGTCGGTCGATCCCGCGCACCGCCTCACGATCGAGCGGGGTGGTATGCCGGCTGATGCTGTCCGGATCGGCGGGATCGATTTCGAGGAAGCCCTGCCAGCCGCGCCGGAACCCCGTGACCTGCCAGCCGCGATCGAGCGCCGACAGGGTGATCGACCGAATGCAGGGATTGAGGCCGGGTACATCGCCGCCACCGGTCAGCACGCCTATCCGCATCTTGATCCCTTCAGCCGGTTCGCAAACCCAAGCGAAGCAGCGCGCACCTAGTTCCCGGTCGGTCCGATAAAGCTGAGCTGCAAGGTCGCCGCATCACCCGGCACATCGACTGCAGCGCTGTCGAACTGCGCGGTTGCACCTGCGGCGAGTTCGGTCACCGGGCGGGTGATCGTCCAGCTATAGACGGTGCGGCCCTTATGATCGCGGAGCTCGGCGCGGATGTCGCGCACCGTCTGGGTTGCGGTCGTCGGATTGACGATGCGGCCCGTCACCGCGAGCAGCGCATTGCCGCTGGCGGTGGTGCGCCGTTCGGGATTGCGCACCGATTGCAGCAGCAACGGCTCGGCGACTGGCGTGATGCCGACGATCTTGCGCAACTGATCGGACCCTACCGCGAGCACCGCGCCGATCGAGATCAGCAACAGCAGTCCAATGATCGCCGATGCGATCGCCAGCAGCCTGGCCGTGTTGCGGCGCGGTCGCACGATTGCAGGCATCTCATATCGCGGCGCGACATCGGCAGCATTGTCATAATGCGCGACGACGTCGTCTTCCAGAACCGGCGTCTCCGGTGCGGGCGCTGCAGCCATCGTCGACAGCGGCGGCGCCGCGGCGGCGGGCTCGGGCAATGGCGCTGTGCGTTGGGCCGTGGGCTGTGGCGCTGGCTGGGCCGTCGCTGGGGGCGATTCTATCTGCGGCGGCTCCTGAAACCAGCTATGCCGGCAGCTGGCGCAGCGGACCTGGCGGCCGTTTGCGCCCACCGCCGTATCGGGCACAAGATAACGTGTCTGGCAGGACGGGCAGGAAAGTATCATTGGTCCCGAACATCAAACGGTTGGCCTGCCACTAACCATGCGCGCGGCGGCGCTGCAAGCGTTGTGCGGCACAAGCGTGCCGGAAAATATCCCCGCCGGAATCTTTGCGCCCGGAAATTTGCGCCGAGCATTGCGCCAGGGTTTGCGGCTGACGCAGCTCTATGTCATGCGGTGCCGATGCGCGGATCATGGTGGCTCCGATAATGGCGGGGGCGTCGTCGAACATCGTCCAGTTCGACAATGTCGGGCTGCGCTATGGCATGGGCGCGGAAACGCTGTCCGACGTCAGTTTCAGCCTTGCGGCGGGGGCGTTCTATTTTCTCACCGGTCCGTCGGGCGCGGGCAAGAGCTCGCTGCTGCGGCTGATCTATCTCGCCCAGCGGCCCAGTCGCGGCGTGATCCGCATGTTCGGCGAGGATATCGTCACCTTGCCACGCCATCGCATGCCGGGTGTGCGCCGCCGCATCGGCGTCGTCTTTCAGGATTTTCGGCTGGTGCCGCACCTTTCCGCCTATGAGAATATTGCGCTGCCGCTGCGCGTGAACGGCGTAGCCGAGGCAGATATCGATATCCCGGTGCGCGAGATGCTCGAATGGGTTGGCCTGTCGGGCCGCGCCAATGCAAAGCCCGCGACACTTTCGGGCGGTGAGCAGCAGCGGGTCGCCATCGCGCGCGCGGTGATCGGTCGCCCTGAAATCCTCGTTGCCGACGAACCGACCGGCAATGTCGATTCCGAAATGGCCGAGCGGCTGCTCTATCTGTTCGAGGCGCTCAACAAGCTCGGCACGACGATCGTCGTCGCGACGCACGACCTCCATCTTGTGCCGCGCGTGCCCAACGCGCAGATCATCCGGCTCGACAAGGGCCAGATGCACGATCCCACTGGCGCGCTGCGCTATCCACCCAAGCGCGACTGATGGGGCTGTTAGGAATCGGATCGGGGCAAGGACTCAGCGGCGCGGCGGCGCGGCGGCTGCTGCCTGAAGGCTGGCTTGCCGGGCCGATGCCCTGGGTGATCGCGATCATGATGTTCTTGATGGTGCTGACCACTGCGGCAGGCCTTTCACTCACCGCCGCTGCCCGCAACCTCGACGCGAGCATCGCCGGACAGGTGACGATCCAGATCGTCGATGCGAACCCCATACGCCGCGAGGCCGCCGCCCGCCAGATTCTCACCGATGTCGGCCGCATGCCCGATGTGGCGAAGGTCAGCCGTATCGCCGACCAGGATATTGCCGAGATGCTGCGCCCCTGGCTCGGCGGTGGGCTCGCGGACAATGATCTGCCAGTGCCTGCGATGGTCGATGTCGCGTTCAGGCCCGACGCCACCGGCGCTCTCGTGCGGCTGCGCGATGCCGTGGCGCATGTCACGACACGCGCCCGGATCGACGACCATGCGCAGTGGCTGGCGCCGCTGGCCGGGCTGATCGGATCGTTGCGCTGGCTGGCGGGCGCACTGGTGCTGATGATGGCGGCGGCGGCGGCATTTACCGTCGTTCTCGCCGCGCGATCGGCGCTCAACACGCATCAGGCGACGATCGATGTGATGCACCATCTCGGATCGACCGACGGCCAGATCGCTCGCCTGTTCCAGCGCCGGATCGCGCTCGATGCGCTGTTTGGCGGCCTTGTCGGGCTGCTTATGGCGAGCTTCGTGATTTTCGCGGTCGGCGATCGGATCGCGCGTGTCGGCTCCGATCTGCTCGGCTCGATCGGTCTGCCGCCTTCGGCTTGGGCGGTGCTGGTGCTGCTGCCGATCGCCGGCACTTTCCTCGCGATGCTCGCCGCCCGGCTGACCATCATGGTAGCGTTGCGAAGCCGCTTGTGACAGGGACAGATCCATGATCGTCCGCACGCTCTCTGCGATGCTGCTTGTCTGGATTGCCGGCTTCATGATCTTTGCGCTGTTCCTGCCGCAGCCTGCCGAGCCTGACCTCAGTACCGACGCCATCGTCGTGATGACCGGCGCGCGCGGACGGATCGAACGCGGGCTCGACATGCTCGCGCAGAAGCGGGCGAAGCGGCTGCTAATCTCGGGGGTCGATCGTCGGGTGAAGCCGCATGAGATCGCGGTCGAGTTCAAGGCATCGCCTGCTTTGCTCGATTGCTGCGTCGATCTCGGCCATGAATCGGTGGATACTCGCTCGAACGGAGAGGAAGCGGCCGGCTGGATCGAGCGCCACCATTATCGCTCGGTCCGGCTCGTCACCTCCGACTGGCACATGGCGCGTGCGCGGCATGATCTCGAGGCGATCACCGGGGACAAGGTACAGGTTGTCGCAGACGCTGTCCCCACCGAGCCGAATCTGGTCGCTCTCGTTCGCGAATATAACAAATATGTCTTGCGCCGTATCGCCGGCCTGATCGGGATTTGACCAAAAAATGATCGCCTTCCTGCGCTCGCTTGCCTTCGCGATCATCTTCTACCTGGGCACATTCGTCTTCGTCGTGGTCGCCTTTCCCATCCTGTGGCGCAGCGACCAGAGCTTCTTCAAACATGCCCGCCGCTGGGTGGCATTCCACCACTGGTGCGTGCGGGTGCTGCTGGGAATCATGTTTCGGATCGAAGGCGATTTCCCGAAGGAGCCTTGCCTCTTCGCTTCCAAGCATCAGTCGATGTGGGAAACTGTCGAGCTGCTGCTGATCATCGGCGATCCGGCCGTCGTGCTCAAACGCGAGCTCGCCGATCTGCCTTTGTTCGGCACGATCGCCGGCCATTATGGCGTGATCCCGGTCGATCGCGCGGGATCGTCCACGGCGCTGCGCCGGATGATGCGCGCTGCCGCTGCCGCGCGCGACGCCAACCGATCCGTGCTGCTCTTCCCCGAAGGTACCCGCGTGCCGGTCGGCGAACAGCCACCGCTTCAGGCGGGCTTCGCGGGCCTCTACAAGGCGCTCCGCCTTCCCTGCGTCCCCGTCGCGCTCGACAGCGGCAAGCTATGGCCGCGCAACAGCTTCATCAAGCGCTCGGGAATCGTCACGGTGCGGTTTGGCGAGCCGATCGCGCCCGGGATGGCACGCGACGAGGCGGAAGCGACGGTGCACGCTGCGATCAATGTGCTGGACGCTTCATAGCCCTCCCTTTCAAGGGAACGGCTTATGTGAAGAAGACTAGCCGCGCCCGCGATAGCCCGCGACGCCTTGGTCAGGCACCCACAAGCCTTCGGGCACGGTGCCCGATTGCCAAAAGACGTCGATCGGGATGCCGCCGCGCGGATACCAGTATCCGCCGATGCGGAGCCATTTCGGGCGCATCTCATCGAACAGACGCTGGCCGATGCCGACGGTGCAGTCCTCATGAAAGGCGGCATGATTGCGGAAGGCACCGAGAAAGAGCTTGAGCGACTTGGATTCGACGATCGTCTCGCCCGGCGCATAGTCCATCACGAGATGCGCGAAATCGGGCTGGCCGGTCACTGGGCACAGCGATGTGAATTCGGGCGCGGCGAAGCGGACGAGATACAGTGCGCCCACACGCGGGTTGGGAACATAATCGAGCACGGCCTGTTCGGGACTGGCCGGCAGCGCGCTCGTCTGGCCTAGATGGATCGGGTTCATGTACCGGCTGTAGACCAGCTGCGGTGATTGCACCAAACAGACTTATTATTGCAAATATCGCATGCAGTAAGAAATATACTTGCTATAATCTCAGATTATCACTAATAAAAATCTATCCTCCCCGGATTAGTTGATTCGCCTTCTCAATTTGAGAGGTGGATATGTGCCTGAGTGATGGAGGTTATCATGGAATTGCTGGTTTCGACGGAATGGCTTGCGAACGAACTCGGGGCCAATGATCTCCGCGTCGTCGACGCGACCTATTTCGCGCTCGATCCCGCGCGCAATGCGCAGGCGGAATATGAAGCAGGGCATATTCCAGGCGCGGTCTACATGGATCTTGCCAACCTCAAGGACGATGCGTCGGAACTGCCGGGGATGATCCCGCCCGCGGCGAAATTCGCCAGTCGGATGCAGTCGCTGGGGCTGGGCGATGGCAGCCGGATCGTGCTGTACGATAATGCGCCGCATCGCACCTCGGCCCGCGCCTGGTATATGCTGCGCATGTTCGGCGCGAACGAGGTCGCGATACTCGATGGCGGCCTGCACAAGTGGTTGGCGGAAGGCCGCCCCGTCGAGCAGGGCAAGATCGCCTTGCGTCACCGCCACTTCACGGTGTGGCGCGATCCGGCGGCGGTGCGCGACCTTGAGCAGATGAAAGCCAATGTGACGAACGGCGCCGAAGAGGTGCTCGACGCCCGCGGCGCGAAGCGCTTCACCGGCGAGGAAGGCGATCCGCGCGGGCTGGCGTCGGGCCATATCCCGGGATCGCTCAACCTGCCGTATGACAGGCTACTCAATCACGACGGCACCTTCAAGAGCAAGGACGAGATCCGCGCACTGTTCGACCAGGCCGGTGTCGATCCATCGAAGCCGCTCGTCGCGACCTGCGGATCGGGCGTCACGGCCTCGGTGCTGCTGTTCGGAGCCGCGTTGATCGGGCGTGAGGATATCGCGCTCTATGATGGATCGTGGAGCGAGTGGGGCTTGCAGGCCGATACCGAAAAAGCCATCGGTGCAGCATGCAGGACGACGACAACGACGGCTTGAAGCCCGATACGCGTCTCGTGAGTGCGGGGCGGCGAGCGGAATGGACGCAGGGGATCGTCAATGTGCCCGTATGGCGCGCATCGACGATCCTCTACGACGATGTCGCGAGCCTGCGCGAGCGTGGCAAGAAGCCCAATGACGGGCTCTATTATGGTCGGCGCGGTACGCCGACACAGTGGTCGCTTGCCGACGCCCTGACGAGCATGGAGCCGGGCGCTGCCGGTACGATGCTCTACCCGTCGGGCGTGGCTGCGGTGACGACGGCGTTGCTCTCTGTACTCGTTCCCGGCGACGAATTGCTGATGGTCGATAGCGCCTATGAACCGACGCGCCTCTTCTGCAACGGGTTGCTCAAGGCGATGGGGGTCAGGACAGTCTTTTATGATCCGCTGATCGGCGCGGGGATCGAAGCGCTGATCACCGACAAGACGCGCGCGATCTTCATGGAAAGTCCGGGCAGTCTGACCTTCGAGGTGCAGGACGTGCCCGCAATCTGCGCGGTGGCAAGGGCGAGGGGCATCGCGACGCTTATCGACAACACCTGGGCGACGTCGTTGCTGTTTGCGCCTCTGTCGTTGGGCGTCGATATATCGATCCTCGCCTGCACCAAATATATCGTCGGCCATTCGGACGTGATGATGGGATCGGCGACGGCCACGCCGGCGCGCTTCGAAAAGCTGCGGCGAACGACGCATAGCCTTGGTCATTGCGTCAGTCCCGACGACGCCTATCTCGCGGCGCGCGGCTTGCGCACGCTCGGCGTGCGCATGAAAGCGCATCAGGCGGGCGCGCTAGCGGTCGCGACCTGGCTCAAGGCGCAGCCGCAGATTGCGCGTGTTCTGCATCCGGCGTTCGAGGATTGCCCCGGCCATGCACTATGGGCGCGCGACTTCTCCGGCGCATCGGGGTTGTTCAGCATCGTGCTGAAAGGTGGAAGCGATGCTGCCCGCAGCGCGTTGATCGACGGCCTCAGGCTGTTCGGCATCGGTTTCTCATGGGGCGGTTTCGAAAGTCTGGCATTGCCGATCGATCCCGAGCCTAACCGTACGGCCACAAATTGGCAGGCCGATGGCGTCGCCATTCGGTTGCATATCGGGATCGAGGATCCCGCCGATCTTATCGACGATCTCGCCGCCGGCCTTCGGCGATATGATGCGGCGCTTGCGGCCTAAGGGCTTAAGCCTGCGGTGACGGTGTTCGGGCTACCCGTGGCAGCAGATGATCTATCTTGCGCAACGCGTCCTGCATCCGTCCGTGCAGGAAAAGAGCGGCGGCGGCGGTTCCGTTCGCTGAGGCATCGGGACGCCTGACCAGCAGGCCGCAGCCGACCGAACTTTCTACCCCCGCCTGCCGCACCAGCGCATCAACGCGCCGCTGGACGACCGATCCAGCCCGGGCATAACGATCCGCGACGACGCCGGCTTCAAGTTGAATGCCGTCCGCTCCGGTTGCCGTTGAGACCGTCGTGCCGGCGCAATCCGCGATCATCGTGACCATGTCAAAGAGCGGTTCGATCCGTTCGCGAGCGTGCCGCAAACCGGCATCAGCGGACATGATTTTGCTGTCGTACATGCGCGAGGGAGCCTTCAGCTGACCGGATTTCCACATGTTTATCGCGAGATACTTAAGATTTTCCGAAAGCTGCGGAGAGAACGCCGAATAGCGATGCTGAATGAAGCATGTGCAAAGGCGACTGTTGCGGCACAGCAACAGTCGTCACTAACTGGCAATAATTGATGCAATTCCCGTTGTGCGATGCGGGAGGCTGCTGCACAGAGATCTTGCTTTGTCAGCTAGTCGGCTCGGCCTCGAAGTGGTTCGGGGTTAAAGAAGTCAGGCACTGGCGCCGCAGGGGAACGGATCGCTTTCAATCAAGGGGATTTCCTATGCGCGCATCTTTCATCGGCTTTTCGGCCCTTGCACTCGCCGCTGCTGCTACGCCTGCTCTTGCTCAGGACGCACCTGCTTCTGATTTCACGCTCACCGGTTCGGCCGCTCTCGTCAGCGACTATCGTTTCCGCGGCATCTCGCAGAGCGGTGCGGGCTTCAAGCCCACGCCGCAGGCCAGCGCGACCCTCACGCATAGCTCGGGGTTCTACGCCAGCTTCTGGTCGTCCGCGATTGACGATTATGTCGCTTCCGGTGCCGACGCCGAGCTCGATCTCATCGGCGGTTATTCGACCACGGTCGGTGCGGTGACGCTCGACGGCGGCCTGCTCTATTATGTCTATCCGAGCGCAGCCAAGGGCGTGAACACCGACTTCCTGGAGATTTACGGTTCGGCCAAGGGCACTGTGGGCCCCGTTACCGTCAAGGGCGGTTTCGCTTATGATCCCAAGCAGAAGGGGCTCGCTTCGGGCATCAACGCCAAGAACGACAACCTCTATGTTTATGGCGAGCTCTCGGGCACCGTTCCGGACACGGGCTTCGGCGTTGCCGCCCACATCGGCTACAGCGCCGGCCGCAGCTTCCTGACCGCCAACCTCAAGAACTATTGGGATGGCAATATCGGCGTGACCTACACCTGGAAGAACGCAACGTTCGGCGTTTCCTATGTCGATACCGACGCTCCCAAGGGCGCGTTCGCCAACCCGGCTTCGGGCAAGGATATGGCCAAGAGCGGCGTTGTCGCTTCGGTCACCTACGCATTCTGAGCCCAACAGGCTTCGAATTCGAACGGGGGTCGCGCGAAAGCGCGGCCCTTTTTCTTTGCGGGGACATCGGTCGAGTCAGTGGCTCGCGGCGACGAGGCCCTGTGTAACGCGATGGCGCGGGCTGCGGATCAGCTTCTCGGTCGGCGCATCTTCCACCACCTTGCCATGATCGATCACGACGATGCGATGGCATAGCCGCCGCGCAACCGCGAGATCATGGGTGATCATCAATATCGCGAGGCCGCGGTCGCGTTGCAGCCGGCCGAGCAGATCGAGAATCGTCCCCGCGACGAGCACGTCCAGCGCCGATGTCGCCTCGTCGAGCAGCAGCATTGCCGGATTGGTGACGAGGGCGCGGGCGATCGCCACCCGCTGCGCCTGGCCACCCGACAGATCGGCCGGACGCCGCGTCGCGAGCGCCGGTTCGAGCGCGACTTCGGCAAGCACCGCCGCCACGCTCTGATCGACCTCTGCCTTGCCAAGGCCAGGCATCTGATGGCGCAGCGGCTCGGCAACGATATCTGCAACCTGCCATGAAGGATCGAGACTCGCGACCGGATCCTGGAAGACCGGCTGGATCAGCGCGCGATGTCCTGGCCGCATCGCGCCGCGATCGGGCAGCGCCGCGCCGCGCCACAGCACCTCGCCCGCGTCTATCGGCCCAAGCCGCACCAGCGCGCGTGCGAAGGTCGATTTTCCCGATCCGGAGCGACCGACGATCGCGACCGCTTCCCCTTCCGCGATGCTGATCGCAGCATTGCGCACGGCCAGCAGGCGGCTGCGCCGAAGGCCGGGCAGGGGGAAAGAAACGCTGACCCCCCGCGCCGCAAGCAACGGGCGGCCCACAGGCCCCAGTGGCGGCAGCGGATCGGACAGGCGCGGCGATGCGGCGATCAGCGCGCGCGCATAATCGCTTGCCGGATTGCGCAGGATCATCGGCGCGGGTCCGGCTTCCTCGACACGCCCTCCCTGTAGAACGATCGCGGTGTCGGCATGATCGGCGACCGACACCAGATCATGGCTGACGAGCAGCATCGCCATCCCGTCCTCTGCCCGCAACCGATCGAGCAGCGCCATGATCCCCGCGCGCAATGGCGCATCGAGCGCGGTGGTGGGTTCGTCGGCGATCAGCAGCTTCGGGCGATGCGCGGTGGCGATGGCGATCAGCGCGCGCTGGCGCTGGCCGCCCGACAGGCGGTGTGGATATTGGCGCAACCGTTCGTCGGGCCGATCGAGTTCGACCCGTTCGAGCGCGGCGATCATTTCCGCGCGGCTCGGCGCAGCGGCGCCCGTCTGCATCCAGGCTTCGCGCAATTGTGCACCGATGGTGAGATGCGGGGTCAGTGCGGTCAGCGGCTGCTGAAACACGAAGCCGACATCGTTTCCTCGCAGGCGGCGCAGTCGCGTCTCGCCAAGCCCGACCAGTTCTTCGCCCAGCAGCCGCACCGATCCGCCTGCGCGGCCCGGCGACAGACCGAAAGGCGCCATGCAGGTCTGGCTCTTGCCCGATCCCGAGGCGCCCACCAGCGCGACGCATTGCCCGGCGTCAATGGTAAAGGAGATATCGTGGACGATCGTACGTCCGCCGACGACGACCGAGAGGTGCTCGGCCGCGAATACGCTCACGCCGCGAGCCGATCGCGCAGCTTCTCGCCGGCGCGGGTCAGCGAAACCAGCAATATGACGAGCACGAAACCGGGGAGCAGGAGGGCGTGCGGCGCGATATCCATGTCATCGGCTCCGTCTTTCAGGAGGATGCCGAGCGAGGTCATCGGCTCCTGCACGCCAAGGCCGAGGAAGCTCAGGAAGCTCTCGATCATCACCACCTGCGGGACGGTGAGCAACAGATAGGCGATCGCGATCCCGGCGATGTTCGGCAGCATATGTCGTGCGACGATTGCTACAGGGCGCGCGCCGGCGGCTTCTGCCGCGAGGATGAAGGGCCGCTCCTTGAGTACGATCATCTGGCCGCGCACGACGCGCGCCATCGTCAGCCATTCGACCGCGCCGATGCCGAGAAAAACGAGTAGGATCGAGCGGCCGAAGACGACCATCAGCAGGATCACGACAAACATGAAGGGCAGTGCATAGAGCGCATCGACAATCCGCATCAGCACTTCATCGATCTTGCCGCCGCACCATCCCGCGATCGCACCCCAGGCGACGCCGACGACGAGCGCGACGAGCGCGGCCGCCGCCGCGACGCCGAGCGTAACCCTCGTGCCGACAAGCGTGCGGGCGAGCAGATCGCGGCCGACGCTGTCGGTGCCCATCAGATGGCGAGGGGAAAAAGGTGCGGCGCGAACCGCCTCCCAGTCGATCGCGTCATAGCGCCAGTCGAGCAGCAGCGGCCCGAGCAGCGCGACGATGACGATTGCCACGATGATGACGAGCGCGCTCCTCAACCTCTTGCGCGCCCGAAGAAGGGGCGCGTCATTGCCGCGCCCGGGGATCGAGCCAGCCATAAGCGAGATCGGCGAGCAGGTTGAAGATTATGATAAGCGCCGCGTAGAGCGTCACCACGCCGAGCACGAGCGGATAGTCGCGGTTGAGCGCGCCCTGCACAAAATAGCGGCCGAGGCCGGGAATCGCGAACACCGTCTCGACGACGACCGCGCCGGTGAGCATCCCCGCTGCTGCCGGGCCGAGATAGCTGGCGACCGGTACGAGCGCGGGCCGCAGCGCATGGACGACCAATATGCGGATCGGGCCGAGGCCGCGTGCGTGCGCCGCGCGGATATGATCCTGAGCGAGGACGGTGGCGAGCCCTGCGCGGCTGAGCTTGGCAATCGCGCCCGCCACCGGCAGTGCGAGCGCGATCACCGGCAGGATCATGTGGCGCAGATCGCCATCGCTCCAGCCCGAGACGGGCAGCCACCCGGCCCACAGGCCGAAAATCAGGGCGAGCAACGGCCCGGTCACGAACGTCGGCAGCGAGGTCAGCAGGGTCGCCACAGTCATCAGCGCGCGATCCGTGATCCGTCCGGCGCGGCTGGTCGCGAGGACGCCGCTGCCGATACCCAATAACAGCGCGACCAGCAGCGCGAGCGCGCCGAGCGTCAGCGAAACCGGCAAACCCCGCGCGATCAGATCGGTGACAGTGAAATCGCGGTAGACCAGCGAGGGCCCGAAATCGCCATGCGCCAGCCGCCAGACATAGCGGGCGATCTGCTCGTACAGCGGTTTGTCGAGCCCGTAGGTCGCCATCAGCGCGTCGCGCGTGGCGGGATCGAGCGGTCGCTCGCCATCGAACGGGCCGCCGGGGGCGGTGCGCATCAGGACGAAGGACAGGACCACCACGACCGCGAGCGTGGGAAGCGCGGTGAGCAGGCGACGGCGGATCAGGGTCAGCAAATTACGTCGCCCCGGCGGAGGCCGGGGCCGCTACCGGCTCCTGGCGCCAACGCGCGAACGATTTCTGGCGGCCCCGGCCTCCGCCGGGGCGACGTGAGAAGGGGAGTGGCGCCTGCCGGCTACGCACTCGCCTCAATCAGTTCCCCAGCGAAACGCTGGCGGTTTCGCTGCTCGTGTTGGCGGCGGCAAGGATCGTGCGCGTGGCCGCGCCCTTGTCGACCATCACCGTCTGGGTGTCGCCGGCCGACGAACGGATGCCAGGCTCGGGCACCGTCTTGGTCAGGCCGATGATGTCCTTCTCGGTCTGGCTGCGGCGCGGGGCGCTGTCGGAGAACAGGGCGGAGAGCGCCTGCTGGCTCGAATCGGCTTCCTGCGGGCGCGGCGCGCCGGGGCGCGGCGGGGCCAGCGTGAAATCAGGTGGAATGGTGAGCGGTGCGCGCTTCGACACGGCGAACTCGTCGAGGCTGGTGCGGCCGGCCATGACGCCGGATTTCGAGCCGCCGCTGCTGCACGCGCTCAGCGCGGCGAGGGCGATCAGCGCCGTTCCGGCTACAAAGTTAAACCGCATCGATATTCTCCACAGGAGCCTTGGGCTCACGCACCAGTAAGGCGCGCGCCACCAGAAGCAATACACCCATCGTAATCGCGGCGTCCGCGACATTGAAGACTAAAAAGGGATGCCAGTCGCCGATATGCAGATCGAGGAAGTCGGCGACATAGCCGAGCCGCGATCGATCCGCGATATTGCCGATGGCGCCGCCGAGTACCAAGCCGAGCGCATATATGTCGATCCGGGCCTTTTCGCGCCAGATCCACACGACGATCGCGGCCGCGATCAGCCCGGTCATGCCGACCAGCATCCAGCGTTCGGCATTCGATCCGGCGACGAGGAAGCCCATCGAGACGCCGTAATTCTCGACCCAGCGCAGATCGAAGAAGGGCGTGAGCGTGAACAGCATCCGCCGCGGCAGCTCCATCGGGCCCATGATGAACCACTTGCTCGCCTGATCGACGATCAGGATAAGCAGCGCGACGGCATAGCCGGTCAGCCGGAGGGCGCGACGCCTATCCTGGGACTGGCCACCGTCACCCATTCACGACGTCCTCGCAACGATCGCACAGCGCGCCGTCCTCCTTGACCTCGGGGAGATGCCGCCAGCAGCGGCCGCATTTCTCATATTCGGTCTTGGCGACCTCGAAGGCGACGCGGTCGGCGACCGCGACATCGGCGCCGAGCGCTGGATCGCCCGCGCAGACATCGACCCTGGCGACGATCGCGATCTCGGCGAAGTCGGCTTTGCGCAGCGTCTCGGCCTGGGTCTCGTCATAGGCGAGCGCGGTGACGTTCACCTCGAGGCTCGATCCGATGATCTTCTCGCGGCGCAGCGGTTCGATCTGGCCGGTGAGCCTGATGCGGAGCTGGCGGAGCAGCTCCCAGCGCATGCGCAAATCGTCGTTCGCCCAGTCGGGATCAATCTCGGGCCACTCGAGCAGATGGACCGAGCCGCCTTGCGGGTATCGCGTGCCCCACACTTCCTCGGCCGTGAAGCAGAGGATGGGCGAGGCGTAGCGGACTAGCGCGCCGAACAGGGTGTTGAGCACGGTGCGATAGGCGCGGCGCGTGAGCGATGAGGGCGCGTCGCAATAGAGGACGTCCTTGCGGATATCGAAGAAGAAGGCCGACAGGTCATTGTTCGCGAAATCGGTCAGCGCGCGGGCGTAGCGGTTGAACTCGAAGGCGGCGGTCGCCTCCTTGAGTTCGACATCGAGCTTGGCGAGCAGATGGAGCACGTACAGCTCCAGCTCTGGCATCTCGGCGGTCGCGACCTTCTCGGCATCGCTATAGCCGTCGAGCGCACCGAGCAGGTAGCGAAAGGTGTTGCGCAGCTTGCGATAGGTGTCGGATGTGCCCGCGAGCACCTCCTTGCCGATGCGGACGTCGTCGAAATAGTCGGTACTCGCGACCCACAGGCGCAGGATATCGGCGCCGCTCTCGTTGATGATCTTGAGCGGATCGACGACATTGCCGACCGACTTGGACATCTTGCGCCCCTGTCCGTCGAGCGCGAAGCCGTGGGTGAGGACGGCATCGTATGGCGCCTGACCGCGCGTGCCGCAGCTTTCGAGCAGCGACGACTGGAACCAGCCGCGATGCTGATCCGAGCCTTCGAGATAGAGGTTCGCGCGGACATCCTTGCCGTAGCGCGCCTCGATCGTGAAGGCATGCGTGCAGCCCGAATCGAACCAGACATCGAGGATGTCGTTGACGGGTTCATAATTGGCGGCCGCATAGTCTGACCCAAGCAGGTCCTGATGGTTGGCGGTGAACCAGGCATCGGCGCCGCCCGCCTCGAACGCAGCGACGATGCGGGCGTTGACGGCGGTGTCGCGCAGATACTCGCCGGTCTTCGCGTTGACATAGAGCGCGATCGGCACGCCCCAGGCGCGCTGGCGGCTGATCACCCAATCGGGGCGGCCGGCGACCATCGACGTGATGCGGTTTTCGGCGCGCTCGGGGACCCAGCGGGTGTGGGCGATGGCGTCGAGCGCGATTTCGCGGAGCGTGGGCGCGTTGCTACTTCTAAGCCCCTCCCCTTCAGGGGAGGGGGAAGGGGTGGGGCCTCTCCCCACATCCCCAGTTTCGGTTTTCGCGGAGTCGCCCCACCCCAACCCCTCCCCTGAAGAGGAGGGGCTTAAGCTTGTCCCAGCAATGGGCCTGTCCATCGGAATGAACCACTGCGGCGTGCACCGAAAGATCACCTTCGCCTTCGACCGCCAGCTGTGCGGATAGCTATGCCTGAAGTCCGCGCTCGCGGCGAGCAGCCCGCCCGCTTCGCGCAGATCGGCACAGATCGGCCCGTCGGGCGCATTGAACTTCGGATTGATCACCGAACCTTGGCCGCCCATCCACGCCCAGTCGGCGCGATACTTCCCATCGCCCTCGACCGCGAAGACAGGGTTGATCCCGTTCGCCTTGCACAGGTCGAAATCGTCCTCGCCATGATCGGGCGCCATATGGACGAGCCCGGTGCCGGCATCGGTGGTGACGAAATCGCCCGCGAGGAAGGGGCGGGACTTGGCGAAGAAGCCACCCTTCGCGTGCATCGGGTGCCGCGCGATCGTGCCGGCGAGGTCGGAGCCACGGATGATCGTACCGAGCCTACCCTCTGGACCATGGTCGTCATAGATCGGCGGGTTTTCGAGCCGCGAAAACCAACTCTCGACGAGCGCATCGGCCATTAGCAGCTTCGTCCCGGCGATCTTGAATAGCCGGTATTCAACTTCAGGCCCATAAGCCAAAGCCTGATTGACCGGGATGGTCCAAGGCGTCGTTGTCCAAATTACAGCGCGCGCGCCGACCAGCTCGGGAATCGGGCTTTCGACGATCTCGAACGCCACATCGATCTGCGTCGAGACGATATCCTCATATTCGACCTCGGCATCGGCCAGCGCGGTCTTCTCCACCGGGGACCACATCACCGGTTTCGCGCCGCGATAGAGCTGGCCTGACTCGGCGAACTTGAGGAGTTCGCCCACGATCGCGGCCTCGGCCTCGAACTTCATCGTCAGATAGGGATCGGCCCAGTCGCCCTGGATGCCGAGCCGCTTGAACTGCTCGCGCTGCACATCGACCCATTTTTCGGCATAGGCGCGGCATTCGGCGCGGAAGAGGACGGGGTCGACCTCGTCCTTGTTGAGCTTCTTCGCGCGATAGGCCTCCTCGACCTTCCATTCGATCGGTAGCCCGTGGCAATCCCAGCCGGGGACATAGGGCGCGTCCTTGCCGGCGAGCGACTGGCTGCGGACGATGATGTCCTTGAGGACCTTGTTCATCGCATGGCCCATGTGGATGTCGCCATTGGCGTAGGGCGGGCCGTCATGCAGGATGAAGCGCTCGCGGCCGGCGCGCGCGGCGCGCAGCTTGCCGTAGAGATCGTCCGCCGCCCATTTCGCCAGAATCGCCGGCTCCTTCTGCGCAAGGCCGGCCTTCATCGGGAAGTCGGTCTTGGGGAGGAACACGGTGCTGCGATAGTCGGGGGCAGTGGGTTCGGTCATGCTGAGCTCAGATCCATATAATCCGTTCGTGTCGAGCGCAGTCGAGACATGTGTGCTTGGGAACGTCCCTCGACTGCGCTCGGGACGAACGGAGGAGTTCGCCCCAAACGGCAGGCTGGCCCTAAGCGATTGCCGGTTTTGCGGCAAGCACGCGCTTGGCCTCGACGCAATCGGCGTCGATCTGCGCGGTGAGCGCTTCGAGCGTGTCGTATTTCGCCTCGGGACGGATGAAGGCGATCAGCGAAACTTCGATCAGCTGATCGTACAGGTCTTCGGCCAGACCGAAGAAATGCGGTTCGAGCAGTTCCTTCGGCGGATCGAAGCTCGGACGGATGCCGAGATTGGCGGCGCCATCGACGAGGCGTCCGTCCGGCAGCCGGCCGCGCACGGCATAGATGCCGTATTTCGGGCGGACATAGCTGGCGAGATCGATATTGGCGGTGGGGAAGCCGATTGTACGGCCGAGCTTGTCGCCATGCTGGACCCGGCCTTCTATACGGAACGGGCGGGTGAGCAGCCGCGCCGCCTCGTCACAGTTGCCCGCTTTGAGCGCGTCGCGGATGCGGCTCGACGAGATCGGCCCATGCTCGTCGACCACGGCGTCGACCGCAGTGGTGCCCAGGCCGAGCGCAGCACCCGCTTCACGCAGGACATCGACATTGCCGCCGCGGCCCTTGCCGAAGGTGAAGTCGCGGCCCGTGACAACGTGCGACGCGCCTGTCCGCGCGATGAGCCGGTCACTGATGAAGTCTGCCGCGCTGAGCTTCGCCAGTTCGTCGTTGAAATCGAACAGCAGCATCGCGTCGGCGCCGGCTTCGGCGAACAGCCGCTCGCGCTGATCAAGTGTGGTCAGGCGGAAGGACGGCGTATCGGGCCGGAAATAGCTGACCGGATGCGGATCGAAGCTGGCGACGAGCACCGGCCTGCCCTCGGCACGGCCGCGCGCGACAGCCGCCGCGACGACCGCCTGATGCCCCCGGTGGAAGCCGTCGAAATTGCCCAAGGCGACCACAGCCCCACGCAAGCGATCGGGGATGGGGCCGGTGCATGTCAGCCGATCCATGCGGGGCCTATAGAAAGCGCCACGGTTTCGCGCAATCAGGCCCTTACGAGCGTGACGAAACTATAGGCCGGGCGCGCGCCCTCAGCCGGATGATCGCTGCGGGCCGTCTCGCGCCAGAATTCGGGATTGAACGGCGGAACCATCGTGTCACCATCGGGCGTGGCGTCGACCTCGGTGAGTTCGATGCGGTCGGCATAAGGCAGTGCCAGCGCATAGATTTCCGCGCCGCCGACGACCGAGAGGCGCGGCGCGTTCGCGGCCGCAACGGCATCCTCGATGCTATGGACGATCTCGGCGCCGTTCGCGCGCCAGTCGCGGTCGCGGGTGAGGATGATGTGGCGACGGCCGGGGAGGAGGCCCGGCAGGCTCTCGAAGGTCTTGCGGCCCATCAGCATCGGCGTGCCTTCGGTGAGCGCCTTGAAGTGGCGCAGATCGGCGGGAAGGCGCCAGGGCAGGTCGCCATCGCGACCGATCACGCCGTTCTTCGCTCGGGCGAGAACGAAGACGATTTCAGGTTTCACTGCCTATTTTCCCCGTTCGTGTCGAGCGCAGTCGAGACATGTTTCCGCGCGCCAACGTGTCTCGACTGCGCTCGACACGAACGGAATATAAATGAGCGAGGTCACACCGCCACCGGCGCGGAAATATGCGGGTGGGGCTCATAGCCCGCGACAACGAAATCCTCGAGCCGGTAGTCGAACATGCTTGCCGGCGTCCGCGCGATGCTGAGCGTCGGGAAGGGGCGGGGTTCGCGCGACAGCTGCTCCTTCACCAGATGCTCGTGGTTCGAATAGACGTGGGTATCGGCGCCCATCCATACCAGCTCGCCCGGCTCGAGCCCGGTCTGCTGCGCCAGCATTCGGATCAGCACCGCCGCCTCGAAGATATTGAACGGAAAGCCGAGCCCGAGATCGCATGAACGCTGATAGAGGATGCCCGACAGACGCCCGTTCGCGACATGATATTGGTAGGTCATGTGGCAGGGTGGCAGCGCCATCCCCGACAGTTCGGCGACGTTCCAGCCGGTGAAGATCAAGCGCCGCGAAGTCGGATTGGTCTTTATCATCTCGACGAGGTCGGCGATCTGATTGAAGCCTTGATCCTCCCGCCGGAACAGTCCATCGCCGATGGGCGTGTAGCGCGGCCAATTCACCCATTGCTTGCCGTAGACCGGGCCGAGATCGCCCCACTTAGCAGCGAAATCATCATCGCCGACGATGCGCTGCTCGAAGGTGTCGCGATCGATATCCTCGCCGGTCGCGCGGACATATTTGTCCAGGGGCCAGTCGGTCCAGATATGTACGCCCTGTGCCACGAGCGCGCGGATATTGGTGTCGCCCGACAGGAACCAGATCAGCTCGCGGATCGCGCTCTTCCAATAGACGCGCTTGGTGGTGAGCAGCGGGATGGTGCCGTCGGCCAGGTCGAAGCGCATCGTGACGCCGAACAGCGAACGGGTGCCGACGCCGGTGCGATCGGTCCGTTCGTCGCCTTCTTCCCAGGCACGGCGCATGGCATCGAGATATTGGTATTCGGGATGGCTCATGCATGAGCACTAACCATATGGGCCGCGCCCTAAAAGGGAGCGGCCCATATTTTTTTGGATTCCGCTTGGTCAGGCGGCGGGGGCGCCGCCTGACCGGCCGGAAAACCCGTGATCAGCCAACCTTCATGTTGTTGCTGACGTTGTTGAATGTTGTCGACAGCTGCGTGCCGAGCGCGCTCATCGCGCCGATCGCGGCAACCGCGATCAGTGCGGCGATCAGGCCATATTCGATCGCGGTCGCGCCGCGCTGGTCTTTGGTAAGGCGAATGAACTTGCGCATGATGATCTCCCTGGCGGCTCTTAGGATCGTTTCACTCCCGGTATTCGACTAAAGTCTACGTGTTGACCGTTAAACGCGCGTAACGATCACTGGTTAACAAAAAAGAGTCTTGCATTGCCTACACTGGCGCGAGCGGGGCGGCGTCGCTACATCGCCAGGGCATGACCGACCTCAAGATCGCATCCTGGAACATCAACTCCGTCCGCGCGCGCATCGATATCGTGCGCCAGTTCCTCGAACAGGAGCAGCCGGATGTGCTGTGCCTGCAGGAAACCAAGGTGCGCGACGACACTTTCCCGTTCCAGATGTTCCGCGATCTTGGCTATGTCCATTTCGAGATCAACGGGCAGCCGATGCACCATGGCGTCGGCATCATTTCGCGGATTCCGCTGCGCGATCATGGCCGCCACGACTGGCAGGATAATGGCGAGGCGCGCCATGTCGGGGTGCGGCTCGATTGCGGTATCCGGCTCGAGAACGTCTATGTGCCGGCGGGTGGCGATGTGGCCGATCGCACGGTCAATCCCAAATTCGGGCAGAAGCTCGACTTCCTCGAACGCATGATCCGCTGGTCCGAAGAACTGACCGAGCCGACCGTGATCGTCGGCGATTTCAACATCGCCCCGCTCGAGAGCGATGTGTGGAGCCACAAGCAATTGCTCGACGTCGTCAGCCATACGCCGATCGAGGTTGAGACGCTGGCGCGGTTGCAGGCGAGCCATGACTGGGTCGATCTCGGCCGCCATTTCGTGCCCGCACCCGAACGCCTGTTCACATGGTGGAGCTATCGCGCGACAGACTGGGCAGCGTCGGATCGCGGGCGGCGGCTCGATCATATGTGGGCCAGTCCCGAGGTCGCAAAAAAGGCGACGCGCCATTATGTCTGCGAGCCGTGCCGTTCCTGGCTCAAGCCCTCCGATCACATCCCGCTGATCACCGAGTTTGACGTGTGAGCGCTGCGCGGCAGGCTGCACGTGCGATAGATGCGCTCAAGCGGGGCTGGCCGGTCGCGGTGTCCGCGCCGGACGGGCGGCTCGTGCTACTGGCGATCGAAACCGCGAACGATGTTTCGCTGGCCGATTTCGACGGCGGCAGGCCGGCCGATGTGCTGCTGTCCGGCGCGCGTGCAGCAACCCTGCACCTTGCCAATCAGCGCGATGCGGCGAGCCCCCACATGCCCGCGCTGATCGAGCGGGTGCCCTGGCTCGATCTGCCGACAGCGATCGCGCTCGCCGATCCGGTGCGTGATCTCGCGACGCCGTTCAAGGGACCGTTCCAGGCGAAGTACCTCGACATGCCGCAGGCCGCCGCCGCCGGGCTCAAGCTCGCGCGGCTGGCGGGGCTGCTGCCCGCCCTGTTCGTGCGGATCGACGGTACGGTGGAAGCCGAGGTCGAGGCCGACGCGATCGGCGATTATGAGGATCCGGCGCTGCTGGTGATAGCGGCGCGCGCGCGGCTGCCGGTTGCGGCGAGCGAGCGGTCGGAGATCGTCGCCTTCCGCCATGTCGCCGATGCCGCCGAGCATGTCGCGCTGATCGTCGGGGTCCCCGACGGCACGCCGCCGATCGTCCGCCTGCACAGCGAATGCCTGACCGGCGACGTCCTCGGCAGCCTCAAATGCGATTGCGGGCCGCAGCTCCACGGTGCGCTTGAAGCGATGACACGCGCCAACTGGGGCATCCTCCTGTATCTTCGGCAGGAAGGGCGCGGAATCGGCCTTATCAACAAGCTGCGTGCCTATGCGCTGCAGGATCAGGGTTATGACACGGTCGATGCCAATCTTCGGCTCGGCTTCGCGATTGACGAGCGCGATTTCCGCGTGGCGGCGCGGATGCTCGATCTGCTCAACCAGCGCCAGGTGCGGCTGATGACGAACAATCCGAACAAGGTGGCAGGACTCGAGGCGGCGGGCATCGCTGTGATCGATCGTGTGCCGCACCGGATGGGTGAGAACCCCCACAACATCGACTATCTCGCGACCAAACGCGACCGGACCGGCCACCAGTTGTGATTGCCATCCGCGTCGATAGCGCGGCGCGGACGCTCACCGGCCCGAACGGCGTGACGATCCTCTGCACCATCGGGCGGTCGGGCGCTTGCCCTGCCGCCGACAAGCGCGAGGGCGACGGGATGACGCCGCTCGGGGTATGGCCGATCCGGACGATATTGTTTCGCCAGGGACGGTCCGTGCCTTCGCCGGCGCTCCAACTGCCCTGGCGCTGGGTGCGTCCCGGCGATGGGTGGTCCGACGGGGTGGACGATCCGGAATATAATCGGCCCGTGCGCCATCCGCACGGCTACTCGGCAGAGCATATCGAGCGCGATGATGGGCTCTACGACATCATCGTCGTGCTCGGTCATAATGACGCGCCGGTCGTGTCGGGCCTTGGCAGCGCGATCTTTCTCCACTGTTCGATCGGCGAGAAGCCCACCGAGGGTTGCGTGGCGATGGAGAAGGCGAGGCTCGCCGCGCTGCTCGATCAGCTTGAACCAGGCGATGCGATCGAGATCGGCTGAGGCCGGGTCATACGATATATTAACCATGATTGCCGCTTATCACCGGGTTCGATGTGAAGGTGGCAGATGGTTGCGCTCAGGATGGACTCTGCGGCTCCCGATATTCCCGGGATGATCGGCAATGTGCAGCGGTTCTACGCACAAGGCCGCTTCGATTTGTTGCTCGCTGAGACACTAGCGCTGATGGATTTTCTGCCCGATGCGGCGGCGCTGCACAATGTTGAAGGCGCAGCCTATGCCGGGCTTGGCAGGATGGCCGAGGCCGTGATGTGCTATGACAGAGCGATCGCGTTGCAGCCCGATCTGGCCGACGCGCACGGCAATCGCGGTGTCGCGCTGAAGGCACTGGGCCGGGCTGACGATGCGCTGCGCAGCTATGATCGAGCGGTGACGCTCGCGCCGCATGTGGCGGCGGGCCATTATAACCGGGCCAATCTGTTGCGCGATATGCGCCGGCTGGCGGAGGCTGTGGCGGCCTATGATCGGGCCATTGCGATCGACCCGCAACATGCCGACGCCTGCAGCAATCGCGGCAATGCTCTCCAGTTGCTCGACCGGCTTACCGATGCGCTTGCCAGCTATGACGCCGCGCTGCGGATCGATCCGAATTTCGCCGAAGCGCATATCAACCGGGGCAATGTGCTGCACGAATTGCGGCGAATGGAGGAAGCGCAGCAAAGCTATTTGTGCGCGATCCGCCTTCGGCCCGATCATGCCGAGGCGCGGGCCCGTGCGCTCTTCCTGGCCGCGCATATGTGCGACTGGGCGGCGTTCGACGCTCTTGGCGGGATTGCCGAGCTCGGTATCACGACGGCGGCGGTGCCCCCGTTCAACCTGATGACGCTCGACGACGATGCTGCGCGCAATCGAGTCCGTTCGGAGCGGTGGGCGCAGGCCAGCTATCCGGCGCGCGAGCGTGTCCGTCCTGTCGCAAAGCTGTCCTCGCCGCGCATTCGTATCGGCTATTTTTCGGCGGACTTTCACAGCCACGCGACGATGTATCTGATCGCCGGGCTGCTTGAACAGCACGACAAAAGCCGCTTCGAAATCCATGCCTATTCCTATGGCCCGGACCGACGCGATGCGATGCGCCAGCGTGCGATCGATGCCGTCGACGCCTTTCACGATGTCCGCCACCTCAGCGATGAAGGCGTTGCCGCACTTGCGCGCAGCCATGGCATCGATATTGCCGTCGACCTCAAGGGTTATACGCAGGACAGCCGGCCGGAGATCTTCGCCTTTGGCGCCGCGCCGATCCAGATCGCCTGGCTGGGCTATCCGGGGACGGCGGGGGTAGATTTCATCGATTATATCGTCGCCGACGCCGTGGTGACCCCCGAGGCAAAACGCCGGCACTATAGCGAGAAGCTGATCTGCCTGCCGCACAGCTATCAGGTGAATGACAACCGGCGCGTGATCGCCGACGCAGTGCCCGAGCGCGCAGCATTGGGCCTGCCCCGCGACGGCTTCGTCTTCTGCTGCTTCAACAACAGCTTCAAGATTTCGCGGGATGTCTTCCAGATTTGGATGCGATTGCTGTCGCGCGTGGACGGAAGCGTGTTGTGGCTGCTTCGCGACAATGACGCGGCGGTCGCGAACCTGCGCCGTGCCGCCGAAGCGCAGGGCATATCGGGTGATCGTCTGGTTTTTGCCGCTCGTGCGCCCTTGCCCGAGCATCTGGCGCGCCATCGCTGCGCCGATCTGTTTCTCGACAGCTTTGCTTGCAACGCCCATACAACCGCGAGCGATGCGCTCTGGGCGGGATTGCCCGTCGTGACGAAGCTGGGCGACGGCTTTGCTGCCCGTGTCGCCGGTAGTCTGCTCCATGCCATCGGCTTACCCGAGCTGGTTACCGAGACGAACGAATATTATGAGTCGGTGGCGCTCGCGCTCGCGCTGGACGGTGCGCGGCTGAAGGCGATCCGCGCCAATCTCGCGGACAAGCGGCTGACCGCGCCGCTGTTCGATACCGCTCTATTCGCCCGCCATCTCGAACAGGGCTTTACGCTGGCCTGCGAACGGCATGCGCGGGGCCTTGTCCCCGATCATATCGAGGTGAGCGCAAGCTGAGGGATGTCAGTTGCACGCGCTGTAATCGCCCGCCCGGCAATCGGCGACGCGCCGGCGCCAGTCGTCCAGTTGCCGCTGATAGCGCTCATTCGCCGCATCGCCGCCCCGGCGTATGCCGGCATTCTGCCGATCACGACGCGCAACCACCTCCGCAGCCTGCCTGTTGAGCGCTTCGGTGCGCAGCCGATCGGCGCGATGCGCGGCATCTTCCGCAGCCGAAGCGGCGCCGGGCAGCGTCGCGGCAAGAAGGGCGGCAAGCAGGTACAACACAGGCATCGCATGCTGATGCAGCGTTCAGCCTGTCTCCCGACTGAACGCGCCAGGATTGTCCGTTGCGGCGGGCCATCATGTCGATTTCCGCGAGATCGTCGGCGGTCAGTTTCCAGCCAGCTGCTGCAGCATTGCCGTCGATCTGCGCCGGGCTCGTGGCGTCCGCGATGTGATGCCCTTATCGAGCGCGCGGTGGATGGCATGCCCCGTAAACGTCGACCCAGCGGTGGACATGCCCCGCGTTGCGTCGGCGCGCAGGCATCGCTAGCGTCGATGCGAGGGCGGTGCGTTATGGGAATGCAAAAGTTCGCAGCGGCGTTTGGCGTAATTGCCCTGCTGGCCGGGTGCGGCGGCGGCGGCGGTTCAAGCGGTAGCGGATCGACCGGCGCGACGACGACCCCCGTTGTCACGACGCCGGTCACGACGACGGGCTGTTCGCTGCGCGAGCGGCAGGACTGGGTCGCCGCGCAGATGCGCGAATGGTATCTGTTTCCGGATACGCTGCCCGCAACGCTCAATCCCAGTGGTTATGCGACCGTCACCGATTTCCTCGACGCGCTCACCGCAACCGCTCGATCGCAGAACAAGGATCGCTATTTCACCTATCTTACCTCGATCGCCGAGGAGAACGCCTTTTATGCATCGGGATCGAGCGCGGGCTTCGGCTTCCGTCTGGTGGGTGACGGCGGGCAGCGCGCCTTCATCGCTGAGGTATTCGAGGGCACCGCCGCACTTGCGGCAGGCCTGGATCGGGGCGCCGAGATCATCGCGATCGGAACGAGCGCCGGAGCGATGCGCACGGTGAGCGCGATCATCGCCGCCGAGGGATTTAGCGGCGTGACCGCAGCGCTCGGGCCGACGACCGCGGGCACGACGCGCGTGCTGCGTGTTACCGACGCCAGTGGAACACGCGACGTGACGATGACCAAGACCGACTATGAGTTGACCGCCGTGTCCTCGCGCTATGGCGCGCAGGTGATCGTCGATGGCGGCCGCAAGGTCGGCTATGTCAATCTGCGCACCTTCATCACACCGGCCGAGCAGTCATTGCGCGATGCCTTCGCCAATTTCCGTGCGCAGGGCGTGACCGATGTGATCGTCGATCTGCGCTATAATGGCGGCGGGCTGCTGTCGACGGCGCAGGTGCTCGGCAATCTGCTGGGCGGCGCGCGATCGCGATCGGACGTGTTCGCCTATCAGACCTTCCGTCCGGAAAAGGCATCGCGGAACGAGACCGATCTGTTCGCGCCGGTATCGCAATCGCTTTCACCGACGCGGATCGCCTTTATCGGCACCGGCGGTACGGCATCGGCCAGCGAGCTCGTGATCAACGCCTTCGTGCCTTATATGCACGCCAATGCCGGGTTGATCGGCGCCAACACCTTCGGCAAGCCGGTGGGCCAGATCGCGCTCGATCGCGCGGCCTGCGACGATCGGCTTCGCGTGATTGCTTTCGCGCTCGAGAATAGCGCACGCAATGGCAGCTATTTCAACGGGCTGGCCGAAACCGTCGAAGCGAGTTGCCAGGCGGCCGACGACTTCGCTCATGCATTGGGATCGCCGCAGGAAGGCTCGACGCGGCAGGCGCTCGACTATCTGGCCGGCCGAAGCTGTTCACGGATATCGACGGGACAGAGCGGGCAGGCGCTGCGCGCCGCGACCGAGCGGCGCGAATTGCTGAGCCCGTTGCAGCCGACAGTTGCGCAGCGCGACGTGCCCGGGCTGTTCTGACATCCGCAGTTTCGCGCGGATTTCATTGCCATCGATGTGGGAGCTACATAGCCCTGCTGCAGGAGGTGGCCGCGATGATGCTGCTCTTGGTTCTGCTGCAGGTTGCCGATCCTCCGCGGATCAATTTCGATCTCGGCAAGTTCAAGCCTTCGAACGACAGCTGCGCGCCAGGATCGGCGCAGCTGAGCGAAATCATCGTGTGCGCGCGTAAATGGAACCGCGATATCGTTGGACGCGATGTGGCGGAGGAAGGCTTGTTGCCGAAGGCTGAGCTCGGCCTGTTCGGCAAGGTCCGAGGGGCGATCGCCACGGAGCAATCAAGTGTCGGCGGGTTCCCGTCCAGCCGGGTCAAGGCGACGGTCAAGATTCCGTTTTGAGCCGCTCTGCCGTCACCCCGGTCCAGCCGGGATGACGGTGACAGAGTGAGGCTTACTTCTTCGGAAGCTTGACCGCAGTCACCTCAAGCTCGACGAGGAACACCGGCTGGACGAGGTTGGCGACCTGGAAGGTCGAGCGCGACACGGTGTTCGGCTGATCGGCGCTGCCGAAATAGGTTTTGAATCCGTCGTTGAACCCCATGAAGTCGATCTTGCCGGTCTTCGGATCGGCAGCAAGGAAAGCCTGCATCTTGACGACGTCGGCCATGGTGTAGCCCTTGCTCTCGAGCAGCGCCTTGATCTTCTTGAGCACGCTGAGCGTCTGGGTCTTGGTATCGCCGAAATCTTCCATCGACGTCGGCTTTTTCGTCGGATCGATCGGATCGGCGAGCTGTCCCGACAAATAGAATGTCTCATAGCCGGCGGGGACGATGACGCCCTTGAGGATCAGCGCGGGTTTGCCGTCGGGGCCGGGCGGGTTGATGCGCTCGATCGCAGCAGGAGCTGCCTGAACGGCGGAAGCGAAAGCGAAGCCGGCAAGGGCGGCTGCGATAATGGCTTTCATGGACGTGTCTCCTTGTTGAAGGCGCCTAATGCGCCTGGATGGGTTTCTTGTCGGCGGCGACGGGCGCCTCGCCCGTCCGTAACCTGGCGACCATGTCGGGCGTCACCGGCGACGCGGCATTGCCCCAGCTCGTGCGGACATGCGTTAGCGCCGCTGCGATCTGATTGTCGGTCAGCTCGTCCTTGAAGGTCGGCATGCCGGCGCGGCCATGGAGCACGACGCCGATCGGCAGGGCAGGATCGCCAAGCACGAACGTGTCGCCCGCAAGCGCCGGGAAAGCGCCTTCGATGCCTTTACCGTCTTCCTGATGGCAGGCGGCGCAATTTTCGGTGAAGGTCGTCGCGGGGCTCCGGGTCGGACCCTGAGCCCGCACGACCGGTTCATGCGTGGCGGCGACAAGCGCCAGGCCGCTCGCGGCGAGGAGGATGTACCGCATTCGCCTCAACCCTTCATGGCCCGCGCGTGGAGCCGTTCGACCTGCTGCCAGGCGCTTTCGAACGCACCCGCCTGCCAGCCGCCGATATAGCTCATATGCTCGCCGGCCAGATAGATGCGGCCATCGGGCTCGGTGAGTACGGGATAAGCAGTGGCGCGCGCCTCATCGCTCCAGACGCCCCAGCCGCCAAGATTATATTTCACCCGATGCCAGGCGACGGAGAAGCTGCTCTCGTAGCTTTCCTTGTAGGCCGGGAAAATCTTCTGACCGTAATCGACCGCATAGGCCGCGCGATCGGCGGCCGACTTGGCCGAGATCTTCGCGGCATTGCCACCGAAGTTGTAATAGCCGAGCAGCACGCCTTTCTGCCCCTGCCAATTGGTCGACGGCAGCGAGATCGTGTTGATGTCGGGATTGTCGCAGATGACATGCCCGCCATAGATTTGATGATCCTCCTCCCAGAAGCGGCGCTTCATCTGCAGCCCGATCTTGCCGACCGGGGCATAGGCGCATTTCGCCATGGCGTCCTTGAACGGCTGCGACAGGCCGTTGTCGATGCCCTTGAGTACCGACAAGGGGATCGTGCAGATGCACCAGTCGGCCTTGATCGTTTCCGGCTGGCCATCGCGGATCACGTCGATCGTCACGCCCTTCGCATCCTGGCGCATCTTCTGCACCTCGGTGTTGAAGCGGATCATGCCGGCCGGCAGGTTGCGGGCGATCGCCTTCGGAATCTGCTCCATGCCTTGAACGGGCTGGAACATCGTGCGCTGCTGATCCCACTCGCCGACGCCTTCGACGGTGCGATAGAGGCCGCTGTTGAGGATGTCGTCAAGCTTGTAGGGCGACGTCATCTTGCCGGGCCCCGGATCGGTGCCTGCGCCGGGCTCGATGATATAGCCGCGACCCGCCGTGCCGGTGTAGCTCAGATCCTTCTTCGACAGATGACCGAGGTTGGTCAGGAAATCGATGAACTTCTCCTTGTCCTCGGTCGACAGCTGCGCGTCGAGTGCGCCCTGCTTCGACAGCTTGGCGAGGATTTCGGTGGAATGGCCGAACAGATCGGCGTGGAGTTCGCGCTTGCGGATCGGCTTGCCGGCGAGCGGGCCCTTGCCCTTCTCCATATACATAAAGCTCGCGTCATTATCGTTGTTGAACAACTCGAGCGGCACGCCGAACAGCTTGGTGTAATGCAACGTCGAATGATGGTGGTACGGGATCCGCCACGGTCCGATGTTGATATACTGGCCCTCGTCGAAATCGCAGACCTGTTCCTGGCCGCCAAGTTCGGTGAGCTTGAAACCCTTGCGCGCCGATTGCGCGCGACCGCCCGGGAAGGAGCGCGCCTCGATGACGGTGACGTCATAGCCGACCTTGGTCAGCTCATAAGCCGAAGCGAGGCCGGCATTGCCGGCGCCCAGGATGACGACCTTGTTCTTCTTGGGTTTTCCCGCGAGCTTGGGCGGCGCGGCCATCGCCGATCCGATGCCGAAGCCCAGCGCGTCCATGCCGGCGAGCAGCATCGCCGTCCCGCCCATCATGCCAAGCTTTTCCAGGAAATAGCGGCGGGAAAGGCCGCCTGCGGCCGCTCCCATGTCAAATTCGCTCATCGAGCACCCTTTCAGAACTGTCTTTTTTAATCTGCACAAAATCTTCGGCCGGCGCGAACGGATTCGCTCCGGCCGAAAGAGAAGCTAGAATGTGAATGTTACACGACCGTAATAATAACCCCCGTTGATGCCATAAGGCGAGATCGTGGGATATTTGCTGGTCGAATATCCGCGCTCGTTGTTCGCGAGTTCCGCGTTGCGGATCAGCGTCTTGGAACGTTCGGTCGGATATTTGTTGAACAGGTTGTTCGCGCCGATCGACAGTTTGATCGGCTCGGCAATCTGATAGCCGACTTCGAGATCGGTGAGGAAGGCGGATTTGACCGGAACCTTGATCAGATTGCCCGCGTCGGGTCCGCTGCGTGCGGTTTCGAACGAGTAGACTTCGGAATAATAGCTTTCGCGCAGATTGACGCTGAACCCTTCCCAATTCCACAGCGCGTTTAGCGTGCCGCGGAATCGCGGCGTGCTGCGTTCGAGTTCGACGACACTGCCGGTGTCGATCAGCGACGTGAGGCCGGGATTGATCGTGCTCGAGTAGAGCGCGGACGGCAACGCATTGATCTTACGAACTTTGTTGGCGTTGTAGTTGCCGGTGAAGGTCAGGTCGAGCTTGCCCAGTTCGCCAAGGTCGGCTGCGTAGTTGGCCATCAGATCGATGCCCCGCGTCCGCATCTTCACGCCATTGACGAAGCTCTGCACGGCGACGCTGCCGTCGGTGGCGCGATTCTGGGGATTGGTGCTGTCGAACAGCACATAACTCGGGATCGCGGTAGCACCCGCCAGCGAACTGATGTTGGTGCTACCGCCCAGCGCCCCGTTGACCGCGCCCAGCACCGCTAGCTGGTTGTAGATGCGGAAGAGATCGTCGTTGTAGGGAAGGCAAGCGGCGGCGTTGCTGCCGGTATAACCCGCGGGACAGCGATTTCCGGTGAAGCCATTGAAGCCCGACGAGATCATGATGCGGTTGCGGATCGTGATCTGGTAGGCATCGATCGTGAGCGTGAACTTCGGTGACGGCGTAAAGACGAAGCCCACGCTGTAGTTCCTCGACTTTTCAGGCTTTAGCCCGCCGAAACCCAGCGCGCCAGCTGCCGTCGATGCAGGCGGCAGCACGCCACTGACGCTACTTGGGCCGACGTTGATGCCCGAATAGCCGCCTTCCGCCAGCGTCGGCGCGCGGAAGCCGGTGCTGACGGTACCACGCAGGGCGAGAGCGTCGGTAAAGTCGTAGCGGCTGGTCAGCTTGAACACCGTCGTGTTGCCGAAATCGGTGTAATGTTCGTGCCGTGCCGCGCCGTCGATCAGCAGATTTTCGATGGGCTTGAAGCTGACGTCGATATATTGCGAGAAATTGTCGCGCTTGTAGGTGCCGGCGTCGTTGGGGCTGTAGCCGAAGAAAGACTGCGCGCCGCCACCATAATAGGACGCCGGATCGCCCGACTTGATTCCATAGGTTTCGTGCCGGAATTCCAGGCCGCCCGCCACATTGACGGGTTCGGCGAGGCCGATGTCGAACTGATGTGTCAGATCGAGGGTGTTGCTCCACTGGGTGGCGAAGAAGTCGCCGTTATGAAACTTGGTCGGCGTAAATCCGGTGTCGCGAAACAGCTGTGCATTGGCCGATTGCAGGACGTAAACCTCGATGAAATCCCTGCCATAGGTCGAGGCCAGATCGAAGGTCGTATCCGCGAGGGTGCCCTTGAAGCCACCCGTGATCGCGTAGTCGGTTTCCTTGATGTTTTCCTGGGGCGCGAAGCCGCCTGGATAGAATGGGACTCCACTTGCGCTGACCACGGTGGTCGGCGGACGCGTATTTTCGAATGCGGTTGCTTGCTTGTGGCCGTAGCTGCCGAAGCTGTAGAGTTCGAAGTCGTCGAATTCATATCCGGCATTGAAATTGGCGATCGACTGGTCGATCTTGGGATCGCCGATGATGCGGTTGGTATAGGGATAGCCAGGCAGGTTTCGGATCGCCGGAAAGGTTGTCGACAGCGCTATGGCCTGAGGATTGATATCGCCGCGGAAGCTGAAGCCCTTGCGCTTCTTCTGGCCAGACACGTTCAGATAGGCGCCTTCGAACGGCGCGATGCCGATATTGCCGCCGATCGCATAGGTCTTGCCGCCTTCGTCATAATATCGGCCGCCGGTGAGGTTGACGGTTCCGCCGTGATCCGTCGTCTTCTGAATGAAGTTGATGACGCCCGCGATAGCGTCCGTACCATATTGCGCGGCGGCGCCATCCTGCAGCACTTCGACGCGCGCGATCGAATCCGGGGCGATGAAGCTGATGTCCGGCGCGGCGCTACCGCCATAGGGGCCGCCGGCGACCGATACGTTTGCGGTGCCGTGGCGCCGCTTGCCGTTGAGCAGGATCAGCGTGTGATTGGGGCTGAGGCCGCGCAGCTTGAGCTGAAGATTATGCGCCTGAAGATCGCTGCCGAAAGACTGCGCCTGAATGGATGGCAGATTCTGGGCGAGGCTGGTGAGCAGGTCCGGCGAACCGGTGCGCTGCAGTGCATCACCACCAAGTAACTGGATCGGAGCGGGGCTGTCGACGGCCCGCATCCCTGTCGTTCGGGTGCCGGTGACGATGATCACGTCATCGGATCCCGCGGGGGCGTCGGCCGGGGCGGTTTGCGCCATGATCGGCGATGCGAGGAGGCTCGATGTCGCAAGTGCGCAACAGGAAACTAGACCCAGTTTTTTCATATCGGCTCCCAAGTCTGGCGGAAGCTTTCAGGCCCTCTCCAGAAGGCAGTGTTTGTTTCGCGAAACAAGAAGGGGGGGGCAGGGTTATACCTGCCCCCCCCTCCGGGATCAGAACTTGAGCGTTACGCGGCCGTAATAATATCCGCCGTTGATGCCGAAGGGCGAGAAGGTGGGATATTTGGTGATGTAGCCGGTGCTGGCGATCGCATATTGCCCACCACGGAAGGAGAGTGGATCGGTCTTGGAGCCCGGATATTTAGTCGGATAGTGATTGAACAGGTTGTTCGCGCCGAGCGCGAACTTCACGCCCGAGACAACCTCATACGCGACTTCGAGATCGGTGATGAACGCCTTCTTGATGGTGATCGGAACATAAATGTTGCCGTTCTGCGGCGTTGTCTGATCCTGCGAGGTCTTGCTGTAGAAGGATTCACGCAGGTTGACGCTGAAGCCATCGAGTTCCCAGAAAGCACCCGCCGTGGCGCGGAATTTCGGGGTCGTGTTGGTCAGCGTCGTCAGGGCACCCTGATCGAGGATCGGGGTCAGCTGACTGACGTTGGCCGGTGGCGCGTTGACGCTCTTGACCTTCGTCTTGTTGAAGTTGGCCGCCAGCGACCAGTTGACCTTGCCGTAAGTGTCGAAGTCGCTGTTGTAGGTCGCAAGGAAGTCGACACCCTGCGTCCGCGTCTTCACGCCGTTGACGAAGCTCTGCACCGACAGCGAGCCCGACTGACCGCCGTTGATGGAGGTGATCACGCCCTGGATCGGCACGGAGTTGTTGAACAGTGCGTTCAGGACCTGCGGCGAAACGACGCCGGTGCAGGTATTGGCCGCATTTGCCTTGAACGCGGTATAAAGCGCATCGACATTCTGTGTTCCGGTGTAGCCGGTCGGCAGATATTTACAGTTGTTCGAGTAGCCGGTGAAGCTGCCCGACTGAACGATGCGGTTGCGGATGTCGATCGAGTAAGCGTCGAGCGTCACCGTCAGCTTAGGTATCGGCTTGAAGACGAAGCCCAGGCTGAAGTTCGTCGACTTTTCAGGCTTCAATCCCGAAAGGCCGAGGAACTTCGCACCTGCCGAGTTTGGAGCGAAGATGCCCGAGAGCGAAGCCACGCTGACGTTGATGCCCGAATAGAAGGCCTCGGCGAGCGTCGGCGCGCGGAAGCCCGTCGATACGGTACCACGGATGGCGACTGCGTCGTTGATATCATAGCGGCTGTTCACCTTGAAGATCGTGGTGTTGCCGAAGTCGCTATAATGTTCATGCCGGGCAGCAAGATCGACCGACCATGCATCGATCGGCTTCATGCTCACGTCGAGATATTGCGAGAAGTTGTTACGCCGGTTCGAGCTGGCATTGGCGGGCGAGTAACCGAAGAACGACTGAATGCCGCCGCCGGGTGCCGAAGGATTGGTCGAAATATAGTAGGATGCGACCTCGCCTGCCCGCAGTTCATAAACTTCGCGGCGATATTCGAGACCACCGGCAAGGTGGAGCGGCTCGGCGAAGCCGACTTCAATATCCTTGCCTAGATCGAGCGTGGCCGATGCCGTCTTGAACATGAAGACGCCATCGAGCACCTTGGTCGGCGAGAAGCCATTCTTGGCGGCGACGGCGGGCGTTGCGCCGACAGCCGGTGCCGCTGCAACCGACGTGTCATAGTAAAGCGCAGCGTTTGACGACCGATCGACGAAAGCGTCGTGGCGGTCATAGCCGTAGTTGAAGGCGGCATCATAGGTGAAGCCCGACAGATCACCCTTTACGCCGGCTGCTGCCGCGTAATCGGTCTCTTCCGTCAATTCCTGCGGCTGGAAGCCCGAGGGATAGGCGATGTCGGCCGAATCGGCCGCGGAAGTCGCAACCGTGACGCCTCTGGCGCGTGCCGCTGCTGTCGGATTCTTACCGAAGATCACGCTGGGCAGACGATAGTTCTGGTTCGTCCGTCCGATCTTGCGGCCATAGTTACCGAAAGCGTAGATTTCGACATTCTCGATACCGGTGTAGCCGGCATTTACGAAGGCGTTGGTCTGCTGCAGGCGGCCGTCACCGACGATCCGGTTGACAAATGGATAATAAGGCGCGGTCAAAGCGCCCGGGAAGTTGGCCAGCGTGGTGCGGGCAGTTGCGTTGGAATCGGTCACGACGCGGGGATCGACGTCTCCGCGGAAGCTGTAGTTCTTGAATTTGCGTTCGATCGTCACATCGACATAGCTGTCTTCGATCGGTGCGAAGGCGACGGTGCCCATCGCGCTCCAGCTCTGGCCGCCCTGATCGAAATATTTGCCGCCGGTGACGTTGATCTCGCCGCCATGATCCTTGGCCTTGAGGAAGATGTTGATGACGCCGGCGATGGCGTCGGTGCCGTACTGGGCGGCAGCGCCGTCCTGCAGCACTTCGATATGATCGATCGAGTCCTGCGGAATGAAGGAGAGATCGGCCGACGCGTTGCCGCCGAACGGACCGCCTGCGACCGCGACGCTTGCCGTGCCGTGACGGCGCTTGCCGTTAACGAGGACGAGGGCATGGTTCGGGTTGAGGCCACGGAGCTTGACCGAGGGATGGAACGCCGTCTGATCGGAGCCGAAGGCCTGAACCTGGATCGACGGGATGTTCTGCGCGAGCGCCGCCATCAGATCGGTCTGGCCCGTCTTCTTCAGCAGGTCGTTGCCGATAACCTGGATTGGTGCAGGGCTGTCAGAAGCCTTGAAGCCGCTGGTGCGCGTACCGGTGACGACGATGGTGTCCTCGTTCGACTGCTCGACCGGAGCGGTCTGCGCATATGCTGCCGATGCGCTCAGGCCGGCCAATGCCAGCGCAGTCCAGGAAACGGTTCTTAATCTTTTCATGTGAGCCCCCAAAAGATCTTAATCTTTCAGGACACCACCCCGCTAACCGGCGAAAACCTCGAAGAATGATCGTTGTCGACAAATATCGTAAAGTAAAACGAGGTGTTAGTCTTCCAACAGTGTCGGAAAACTACCTAGTAGACCAGCATCATACTATTCGATATCGCCCGAATCATTTCTCCTGGATGCCATTTATTAACGTCAGACTACAAAATGGTGACGTGTCGGCAAGCAGGTTTATTCCCCAGGCGATATTTTCTTCCAATTACCGGCAGTTGTGACTTTTCTGCCACGCCCCCGGAGCGAACCAGTCCTTCAATTGTTACAGACGGTCCGCCGCGAAAAATCCGCCATGCAATGCGAAATTTTTTTGCAGGGCGGCACAAAACCGGCATTTTTCGCATGCTCGCCCGTGGGGGATTCCAACGCCGCGCCGATGATCGGGAGGGGTGAACTTCGTTCTGACGTGAATGGGGAGCAGCCGGGAGCAAAAGGGCTTGCCCCCGGCTTGGACAGCGCGGCCTAGAATTTCACCGATATGCGGCCGTAATAGATGCCGCCATAGGTGCCGTAGGCCGAGGCTCCGGCATAAGGCGTGATATAAGCGGTCGAGCTGGCGTTATATTGCTGGTCGCGGATGAACTGCGGAATTTTTCTGGGATATTTGTTGAACAGATTGTTGGCGCCGATCGAAAGTTTGACGGGCTCCAGGATCTGATAACCCAGTTCAAGGTCGGTGATGAACGCTGCACCCGCCGAGATCTTCTCCGTCGCCGCGCCGTTGAGCGGGGTCGTGGAGATCGTGAAGGCGTTTGCATAATAGGATTCGCGAAGGTTGACGCTGAAATCGCCCAGGGTCCAGTAGGCCCCTGCCGTCGCGCGGAACTTCGGCGTGGTGCTGGTGAGGTCGGCTAGCGCGTAGACGTCGAGCAGTGCCTGACGCTGATCGATATTGGCCGGAGGCGCGTTGACCTTGGTGACCTTGGTCTTGTTGTAGTTCGCCGCAAGCGACCAGGCCACCCGACCAAAATTGTCGAAATCGCTGTTATAGGTGGCGAGCAGATCGATCCCCTTGGTCACGCTGGTAACGCCATTGACGAAGGTATTGATACCGACCGAGCCCGTTGCGCCGGCGTCGATATTGGCGATGACCGCATCGACAGGTATGCCGCTGTTCCGCGCCGCCACGACGACGGCGGGTGAAAGGATTGCGGTGCAGGGCGCGCCGGGAATATTCGAGCGGCAATTGTTCGAATAGCCGAGGAAGGTGCTCGAACGAACGATGCGATCCTTGATCCTGATCGAATAGCCATCGATGGTGATCAGCAGCGATGGGGCCGGCTTGAACACGAAGCCCAGGCTGAAGTTGGTCGATTTCTCCGGCTTCAGTCCGGCGATGCCGAGCGCCGCGGCGCCGGGCGAGTTCGCCGGGAAAACGCCGCTCAATGATGCCACGCTGACGTTGACGCCCGAATAGGAGCCCTCGCCCAGAGTCGGCGCGCGGAAGCCCGTCGATGCCGTGCCGCGAATGGCGATCGCATCCGAGAAATCATAACGGTTGGTCAGCTTGAAGATCGTCGTGTTGCCGAAGTCGTCATAATGCTCGTGACGAACTGCGGCGTCGAACGTCCATGCCTCGAGCGGCTTGCCGCTGATATCGAGATATTGCGAGAAATTGTGCCGCAGGCTGCGGCTGGCATTCGACGGCGCATATCCGAAGAACGACTGGACGCCGCCCAGCGCGACCCCGGCGGTGCCGGTATAGTAGGAAGCGACTTCGCCCGCGCGAAGCTGATAGACTTCGCGGCGATATTCGAGGCCGCCTGCCACCGTGATCGGTTCGACGAAGCCTACATCGAAGTCGTGCGCCACATCGAGCGTGTTGGTCCACTGCGAGAAAACGAAGGCGCCGTTGTAGATGTCGGTGGGCGTATAGCCCTTCGTCGTCGGCGTCGACGTATCGTAATATAGCGCGGCGTTCGCCGAATCGATGACGTAGATCTTGCTGATGTTGTTGCCATAGGTCGATGTGGCGTCCCACGTCGTCCCGCCGAAATCGCCCTTGAGCCCGGCCTGGAGTGAATAGTCGGTTTCCTGGGTCTCTTCCTGGGGCCTGAAGCCACCTGGGAACGCGATATCGGCGGACGTTTCGGCGCACAGCGCCACCGCCAGATTGTTGCGGCAGGCGGCGCTGGGATTCGCCGTGAAGAAATTGGGATTGGCCGCCCGCATCTTGCCAAACACGACGACCGGCAGGCGATAGAACTGGTAGGTCCGGCCCTTCTTCTTCGAATAATTGCCCGAGCCGTACAACTCGACATTGTCGGCAAACTTCCACCCCGCAGTATAATAGGCGTTGAAGAAGGTCAGCTGGCCATCGCCGAATATCTGGCTGTTATTGGGATAGACGGATTGGCCCGTGATGCCCGGGCCGAACCGGGCGAGATTATATCGGCCGCCATTGACGCCGGTATTTGCCGTCGTGTTCTGGCCGGTATCGACCACGCGCGGGTCGACGTCGCTGCGAGACACATAATCCTGATAGCGCCGCTCGGCGCTGAAATTGATATAGGCATCCTCGAACGGCTTGATGCCAATATTGCCGACGACTGACCAGGACGTGCCGCCGCCATCGAAGAATTTGGAGCCGTTCAGATCGATCGTGCCGCCGTGATCGGCCTTCTTGAGGATGAAGTTGACCACGCCCGCGATGGCATCGGTGCCATATTGCGCTGCTGCGCCGTCCTGCAGCACTTCAATGCGCTCGATCGACGATTTGGGGATCAGGCTGAGATCGGGGGCGGCGCTGCCGCCGAATGTGTTGCCGCCGACATTGACGCTCGACGTGCCGTGGCGGCGCTTGCCGTCGATCAGGACCAGCGTGTGGTTCGGGTTGAGCCCGCGCAGCTTGATCGCAGGGTGAAACGCCGCCTGATCGCCGCCGCGAGCCTGCACCTGCGCAGATGGCAATTGCTGTACGAGAGCCGCGATGACGTCGGCCTGGCCGACGCGGGCCAGCGTGTCCGAGCCGAGAACCTGAACGGGCGCCGGACTGTCGGATGCCTTGAAGCCGGTGGTGCGGGTACCGGTGACGATGATCGTGTCATCGTTCACGGCCTCTGCCGGCGTGGTCTGGGCATAGGCGGCAGAAGCGCTCAGACCGGCAAATGCCAATGCGGTCCAGGAAACAGCTTTCAGTTTTTTCATGTGTGCCCCCAAAAGATTCACGGATCTTTCAGGACATCACCCCGTTCACTCGGCAGTCGCCTTAAGAAAAAAACTGTAATAGCAAAGCACGAATATAAAAATAAAAGACAATGCCTCCGAAAAAATCGGAAAACCCCACGTTAACATCATCTCTATTAAATTCGCGCCGCTCGAATCATTTTTCTCCTGGATGCCATTATTCGAACGAGACTACGAATCGATATCGATTTGGCAAGTAGTTTGTGCGCAAAGCTACATTTTGTCAGATAACAGCGTTTCCGATGCCGCGTTCTTCTGGCGGCAGGCGGCGGGCTAAACTGCCCGCATCCAGAAGACGGACGAGCGTTGAAAACCCGCCATGGCGGGGAAGCATTTTGAAACCAAGCCGCTCAGACTGCCTGCGCGATCCGCTCTCGACACTGACGGACGACATCACGCAGTTCGCTGAGCGTCAGTTCCAGCGCATGGCTCTGCTCTTCGAGAATGGCGATACGTTCCTCGGTGCGGTTGAGAAGCAGCCGGGTCTGGTTCAGATGAAGATCGTCGGCATAATAAAGGTCAAGGAATTCCTTGATCTCGCGCAATGAGAAGCCAAGCTGCTTGCCGCGCAGGATCAGGTGAAGCCGTGCTATCTCGCGCTTCGAATAAACGCGCATCGTGCCTACGCGTTGCGGTGTCAGCAGCCCCTTGTCCTCGTAGAAGCGGATCGAACGCGATGTGACGCCTAGTTCCGCCGCAACCTTCTGGATGCTGCGAAGCTCTTCATGGTCTTCCGATGTACGTCTCGCCGTCATATCGCCCTCGATCGCCCGTCTGTCGCGCATCTGTTCAAGAGCGACAAGGCTCAACTCGCGCTTTTCAGAGCTTCTTCGGCGACGAGCTCTTTCTTCGAGAGCTTGCCGATCAGAGTCTTGGGAAGGCTCTGGCGAATCTCGATAGCGCGGGGCAGCTCGATCTTGGACAGACGAGTCTTGAGGAATTCGGCGATCGCGTCGGTACTGGTGTCATGACCGGGGCGCAGGACGACGAATGCCTTGGGCGCCTGCCCGCGATATTCATCCTTTACCCCGATCACCACCGCCTCGAGGACGGCCGGAAATTCGTAGAGCGCTTCCTCGATCACCCGCGGATAGACATTATAACCGCCGCAGATGATGACGTCCTTGATACGATCGACAAGGAACAGATAGCCGTCCTCGTCGAGATAGCCGATGTCGCCGGTGCGCAGAGCGCCATCGATGAACACCTTATCGGTGTCTTCGGGCCTGTTCCAATAGCCCTTCATCACCTGGGGCCCGCGCGCCGAAACCTCGCCGCGCTCGCCGGCCGGCATCAGCTTATGCGGATCGTCGAGGCTGCGGATCTCGATGATAGTGGCCGGGAAAGCGGGGCCGGCACTGTTGTCCTTCACGACACCATAGCACGGATTGCAGGTGATGATCGGCGAGGCTTCGGACAGGCCATAGCCTTCGACGACCCGCGCTCCGGTCAGGCGCTCGAAAGTTGCCCGGACATCGAACGGAAGCGGCGCACCGCCTGAGACGACGAAATCGAGATCGTCGAAGTGAATCTCGCGACTTTCGGCGGCCTTATTGATCGCGGTCAGCATCGTCGGAACGGCAAGCAGCTTGGTCGGGCGGGTTCGCTTCGCGGTCTTGAGGAACTGATCGATCTCGAAGCGCGGTAACAGGATCATCTCGGCCGCGGTATCGATCGAGAAGTTGAGCACCGTCGTCAGCGCGAAGACGTGGAACATCGGCAGCACGCCCAGGATCCGATCCTGCCCGGCGGGTTCACCCTTCACATGAAGAACCATCTGCGCGCTGTTGGCGGTGAGGTTGGCGTGGGTCAGCATCGCGCCCTTGGGTACGCCGGTGGTGCCACCGGTATATTGCAGCACCGCCACGTCATCGGGGGCGATAGGAACGGGCCGCAGCTTCGCCTTCGATGCGAGCAAAGTGCGGAATGAAATGTGCCGTTCATCGCGCGGCCAGGGGGCGATATCCTTGCGTTTGAACAGGCGGTAACCAATGCCGAGCAGCGGTGGCAGGATATCGGCCATCGGGCAGACGATGACCTTCTTCACGCCGCACTCTTCGGCGACAGCGGCGACCTTGCCGTGGATCATCGTGACGTCGGGTACCGCCATGATGGTCGTGCCCGAATCGCGGATCTGATGGCTAAGCTCATGTTCGACATAGAGCGGATTGAAGTTGACGATCGTCGCACCGCATTTGAACGCCGCGAAATAGAGAACCACAAAATAAGGAGTGTTAGGCAGGCACAGCCCGAGCCGCGTTTCCGGCCCGACACCCATCGCTTGCAGCCCGGCTGCGACGCGATCGACCTGCGCGCCGATTTCCGCATAGGTCCAGCGACGGCCCATGAAGTCGATTGCGATGCGGTCGCCATGATTGGTAACCGCATCGTCGATCAGATCGGTCAGCACACGCGGAATGATGATCGGTGCTGGCCCGCCGCCATCGGCGACACGGCCGCCGACAGCGGGATCAGAATTTGCGGGGCTGATCACATTGTCACCGGCCATGTCGCTATCGTCCTTAGAAGCTCATCCGTGCGCCGACCGAGCCGATCAGCACATGTCCCTTGACCTGCCCGTTGACGAGGATCGGGGTCTGCGCGGCGGTGCCGGCGAAAGCGGCGGTCGTACGATCGATGCTTTCCTTTGAAACGCTCGTGTACATACCGGCGAGATCAATCGAGAGGCTGTCGGAAACCTTATAGGATGTGCCTGCCGCGAAGTTCCAGCGGTCACCATCGGGAACGCGTGCATCACGCTCGCCGTCCTGGGTTGGCGTCAGATCGCGCTGGACGCCCGCACGCAAGGTCCAGGCCGGAGTTAAGACATAGTCAAAACCGGCAGCATAGCTCCAGGTGTTACGGTAGCCTTCCGGGATCGCAGCGTTCAGCGGTGCGCCGAGGCGGATCGCGTCGAACTTCGCCCAGCCGACACGGGTAACCGAGCCGTTGAGGGTAAGCGCTTCGTTGACGTGCGCCCGGACCGAGGCATTGGCCTGCCATGGCGTGCGGAAGGTCGCGTCGGTGTTGATCGTGCCATTCTGCGCGGCGAGCGGCGCGGCGAGGCCGGCAAAGACAACACTGCCCTTGAGCTTGTGCTTGATCGATGACTTATAGCTGAAGCCGATATCGAGCATGGCGGTCGGGTGGAACTGGACGCCAGTCGACCAGCCGAAATCCCATCCCTTGCCCTTCAAGGTTTGCGAGCCATCGGGCAGCAATGCCGAGACATTGGGGAGGGCGTTGGACAGCGTCGCGTCACTATGCTCGGCGTTGATGCCGATGCCGATGCCGATTTCCGGCGTCGGCGCGAACGCGATCGTCGGCTGGATATCGATTGTCGTCAGGCTAGTCTTATCGGCGGTGTAGCGTGCCCAGCTGGTAGCGTCATAGTCGGTCTTGAAGCTGAACGGCGAGGTGATCGCCAGCCCAACCGCAAACTGATCGTTGAGCTTATAGGCGACGCCGCCAGAAGGGAGGACACCATTCTTGATCGGATTCTTGCTCACTTGATCGCCGCCGACGGCGACCGGGGTGGCGTTGGTAGGGCGCTTGATCAGCGTGTTGATGTTGCTGACCTTTGTACTCGGAAAGATCGCCGATGCACTGACATAGGCGCTGCTCGATGCATTGCCGGCAATGGAGGCGGGGTTCCACCACAGCGATTCGGCGCCCTGATCGGCAGCTTCACCGGAGAAGGCGCGGCCCACGGCTTTAGCCGATTGTTCCTGCAGATAGAAGCCGGCGGCGTTGGCGCTGGCAGCGCCGAGCATGGTGACGGCGGCCGTCGCGCGCATGAGGATGGCGCGGCGTGCGTTGTTCTTCGCGAACATTTTCAAAAAGTCCCTCTCGATATTGGCATGGGTCAGTGCACGCGGTGCCAGACCTGATTTTTGCAGAGCGGCCACACAATGCAGCCCTTGAGTTTCAGCGTGTTTGCATCGGCCGTTGTGATCGTGGCGCTATAGGTGCCGCCATCTTCGGCGTTGTAGACATTGCCCTTTGCCCAGGTGCCCGCATCGAAACGGAAGCCCCACAGCATCGGCAGGCCCTTGAGCGTGCGGTTGCGCAGCTTCTCGTCTTTATTGTTGGTGTCCTTCAGCGCGGGACTGGCGGCGATTCCGTCCGACGTGACGAGATTGCCGCACAGCGATGACCCGCAGCGCGTAATCTCGACTATGCCGTTCCTGGTTTCCGTTCGCCACCGTCCGACGACGGTGTCGGGGCTTGCGGTGGCTGCTGCTGCCAGCGCCAGCAGGGTGATACTCATACCTAACTCCCATCCTCCGGGGCATGTCCGATGCTGCGATCGGTACGACGCCTTCTATGCAGCATGATTTGCACAAATTCAGATTGACGTATAGGGTAATTGTCATACCTTAGAGTAAATTCATTGTGCTGTTGCCGCAGGGTGACGTCGTGGGAGTAGGGATCGAAATGCCGAACGCCGTTATTGCGGGCTATGCCCGTTCGCCTTTCCACCTTGCGAGCAAGGGCGCGCTCGCGCGTATCCGCCCCGATGATCTCGCCGCGCAGGTGATTCGTGGGCTGATCGAAAAGACCGGGGTAAGCCCGGATGATATCGAGGACATCGTTCTTGGCTGCGCTTTTCCCGAGGGCGAACAGGGCTTCAACGTCGCGCGGCTGATTGGGTTGCTTGTGGATCTGCCGCTCAAGGTTGGCGGCATGACGGTCAATCGCTTCTGCGGTTCGTCGATGAGTTCGATCCACATCGCTGCGGGCCAGATCGCGATAGGCGCGGGCGACGTCTTCATCTGCGCCGGCGTCGAATCGATGAGCCGGGTGCCGATGATGGGCTATAACCCGCTGCCCAGCCCCGAGCTCGTGAAGAAGCGTCCCGGCGCTTATATGGGCATGGGCGAGACCGCCGAGAACGTCGCGACAAAATATCAGATCCCGCGCGACAAGCAGGAGGCCTTTGCGGTCGAGAGCCAGAAGAAAGCGGCGCATGCGCGTGACGCTGGCCTGTTCAACGACGAAATCGTGCCAATCAAGACCAAGGCCGGCATCGTCGATCGCGACGGCGTGCCACGCCCCGACACCACCGTGGAGGCACTCGCCGCATTGAAGCCCGCCTTCGACGCCAAGGGTTCGGTCACCGCAGGCACATCCTCGCCGCTGACCGACGGCGCCGCCGCCGTCCTCGTCACCAGCGAGGATTATGCGAAAAAGCATGGCCTCGCCATCTACGCTCGGATCAAGAGCGTCGCGGTGTCGGGTTGCGAGCCCGAGATCATGGGCATCGGCCCGGTCTCGGCGACGCGCAAGGCGCTCGATCGCGCGGGGCTTTCGGTGAAGGACCTCAATATCGTCGAGCTCAACGAAGCCTTCGCCAGCCAGGCGCTCGCCTGCTCGAACGAGCTCGGCCTCGATCCCAAGACGGTCAACCTCGACGGCGGCGCGATCGCGCTCGGCCATCCGCTCGGCGCGACCGGCGCGCGCATCGTCGGCAAGGCGGCGTCGCTGCTCAAGCGCGAAGGCGGCAAATATGCGCTCGCCACCCAGTGCATCGGCGGCGGGCAGGGCATCGCCACGATCCTTGAGGCGATCTGAGATGGCTGACGTCATGAAAAAAGTCTGCGTCATCGGCGCTGGCACGATGGGCGCGGGCATCGCGGCGCAGGTCGCCAATGCCGGCGTCCCCGTCCTGCTGCTCGATATCGTCCCCAAGGAGGGCAGCAACCGCAACGCGATCGCCGAAGGCGCCGTCGCGAAGATGCTCAAGACCGATCCCGCGCCCTTCATGTCGAAGAGCGCCGCGAAGCTGATCGAGACCGGCAATATCGAGGATGACCTCGCCAGGGTCGCCGACTGCGACTGGATCATCGAAGCCGTCCTCGAACGGCTCGATATCAAGCAGGGGCTTTACGAGAAGCTCGAAAAGGTCCGCACGCCGGGCAGCGCGATCTCTTCGAACACCTCGACGATCCCGCTCGGACAACTGATCGAAGGCCGCAGCGAGCAATTTGCTGCGGACTTCCTGATCACCCATTTCTTCAACCCTCCGCGCTACATGCGCCTGATCGAGCTGGTGAAGGGTGCCAAGACGAACGACGCGACCTTCGCCAAGGTCGAGGCGTTCGTCGATCGTTCGCTCGGCAAGACCGTCGTCCATGCCAGGGACACGCCGGGTTTCATCGCCAATCGCATCGGCACCTTCTGGCTGCAGGCGGCGATCAACGCCGCGATGGATTTCGGGCTGACGATCGAGGAGGCCGACGCTGTCGGCGGCAAACCGATGGGCATCCCCAAGACCGGCGTCTTCGGCCTGATCGATCTGGTCGGAGTCGATCTCATCCCGCTGCTTCAGAAATCGATGGTCGCGACCCTGCCGCAGGACGATGCCTATCATGCGACGGTGCGCCCGCTGACGCTCGTCGAGAAGATGATCGCCGACGGCTATACCGGCCGCAAGGGCAAGGGCGGCTTCTACCGCATCAACAAGGACGCCGGGAAGATCAAGGAAGGCATCGATCTCAACAGCGGCATCTACCGCGCCTCGGTCGCGGTGCAGCCGCCGCGCGGCAAGCTGCCCGAGATCGTGATGCTGCCCGGCAAGATGGGCCAGTTCGCTTGGGCCGTGCTAGGCTTGGTGCTGTCCTATGCTGCAGGGCTCGTCCCCGATGCTGCGGACAATATCGTCGCGGTCGACGACGCGATGAAGCTTGGCTACAACTGGACCTATGGTCCGTTCGAGCTGATCGATCAGCTCGGCGCCGCCGCCTTCGCGAAGCGTCTCGAGGAAGAGGGGCGGCCGGTTCCGCCGATCGTGAAGATCGCGGGCGATCGCAGCTTCTATCGGATCGAGAACAACAAGCGCCAATATCTCGGCCTCGACGGCGACTATCATAATGTCGTGCGCGGCGAAGGCATGCTCGTGCTCGAAGATATCAAGCGCGGCGCGAAACCCCTGCTCAAGAACGGATCGGCATCGCTCTGGGATATCGGCGACGGCGTCGCCTGCTTCGAATTCACGTCGAAGATGAACGCGCTCGACGGCGAAACCTTGAAGCTTCTCGGCCAGTCGATCGGGCTGGTCGCCGAAAAGATGAAGGCGCTCGTGATCTACAACGAAGGCCCAAATTTCTCGGCCGGCGCCAATCTCGGCCTCGCGCTCTTCGCGGTGAACATCGCGGCGTGGGGCGAGATCGACAAGCTCGTGAGCGGCGGCCAGATGGCCTATAAGGCGATGAAATATGCGCCCTTCCCCGTCGTCGCAGCACCTGCTGGCATGGCGCTCGGCGGCGGCTGCGAAATCCTGCTCAATTCGGACGCGATCCAGGCGCATGCCGAAAGCTATATCGGCCTCGTCGAATGCGGCGTCGGCCTCGTCCCCGGCTGGGGCGGCTGCGGCGAGATGATCGATCGCTGGGCGAAGTCGGGCCTGCTGCCCAAGGGCCCGATGCCCGCGGTCGCCAAGGCCTTCGAGATGATTTCCACCGCAACCGTCAGCAAGTCCGCCGCCGAGGCGAAGGAACTGCTGATCCTGCGCAAGGACGACGGCATCACGATGAACCGCGATCGCCTGCTTGCCGACGCCAAGGCCAAGGCGCTGTCGCTCGTCGACGGCTATACCCCGCCCGAACCGCCGACCTTCCGCCTCCCCGGCGAAAGCGGCCGGGTCGCGCTCGGCATGGCGGCGCAGGGCTTCCGCAAGCAGGGCCTCGCGACCGATTACGACATAGTCGTCTCGGACGCGCTTGCCGAAGTGCTGACCGGCGGCGAGGCCGATCTGGTCGATACCGTCACCGAGGAAGCTTTGCTCGGGCTCGAGCGCAAGGCCTTCATGGAGCGGGTCCGCGATCCGCGCACACAGGCGCGTGTCGAGGTCATGCTCGAAACCGGAAAGCCATTGCGGAATTAACAGGGACAGGCCCCCTTCACCCCATATCGTCACCCCGGCGGAGGCCGGGGTCTCAGGAGATAGGCGATGCGCGCCTCTCCTGAGATACCGGCCTCCGTCGGGGTGACGAGGAGGGAATAGGCCGGCCCGGAGGAGTGAAGAAATGCAAGTCTATCAGGCCCCGCTGCGCGACATGCGCTTCGTGCTCAACGAGATATTCGATCCGCAGGAGGATGGCTTCGGCAATTTCCCCGCGCATGAGGAATTCACCCCCGACCTCGTCGATGCGGTGCTCGAGGAAGCGGCGAAGATCTGCACCGATGTGCTGCTGCCGATCAACGCCTCGGGCGATATCGAAGGCTGCGTGCTGGAGAACGGCGTCGTCCGCACGCCTACCGGCTTCAAGGAAGCCTATGCCGCTTTCCGCGACGGCGGCTGGTGCTCGCTCGCCAATGATCCCAAATGGGGCGGCCAGGGCCTGCCCGAGACGGTCAACAAGCTCGTCGAGGAGATGATCTGCGCGGCGAATGTCTCGTTCAGCCTCTATCCGGGCCTGACGCACGGCGGCACCACCGCGATCGAGGGCCATGCGTCGGAGGATCTGCAGCAGCGCTTCCTCCCCAACATGGTCTCGGGCGTCTGGTCGGGCACGATGTGCCTGACCGAGGCTCATTGCGGGACCGACCTCGGTTTGCTGCGCACAAAGGCGGTGCCGCAGGACGATGGCAGCTACAGGATCACCGGCAACAAGATCTTCATTTCGGCGGGCAATCACGACCTGACCGAGAATATCATCCACCTCGTCCTCGCGCGTCTGCCCGATGCGCCGAAGGGCGTGAAGGGCATCAGCCTGTTCATCGTTCCCAAATTCCTCATCAAGGAGGACGGCTCGATCGGCCCGTCGAACGGCGCGAGCTCGACCGGCATCGAGCACAAGATGGGGCTCAAGGCCTCGGCGACCTGCCAGATGAGCTTCGACGATTCGATCGGCTGGCTGGTGGGTGAGCCGAACAAGGGCATGTCAGCGATGTTCACCATGATGAACACCGAGCGCGTCTCGGTCGGCGTCCAGGGCCTCGGTATCGCCACCGCCGCCTATCAGGGCGCCGTCGCCTATGCGAAGGACCGCATCCAAGGCCGCGCGCTCTCGGGGCCCAAGCGGCCCGATCTCGCCGCCGATCCGATCATCGTCCACCCCGATGTCCGCAAGATGCTGATGACGATGCGCGCCAACACCGAAGGCAGCCGCATGCTCAGCATCTGGATCGCGCGCGCGCTCGATGCCGAAGCGCACGCGGCCGACCCGGCGGTGCGCCAGCGTGCCTCCGATCTCGTGGCGCTGATGACGCCGGTGGTGAAGGCGCTGCTCACCGATCTCGGCCATGAGACCACCCAGATCGGCGTCCAGGTCTATGGCGGCCATGGCTACATCCGCGAGCATGGCATGGAGCAATATGCCCGCGATGCCCGCATCTCGATGATCTATGAGGGCACCAACGGGGTCCAGGCGCTCGATCTCGTCGGACGCAAGCTGCCCGCGCATGGCGGCCGCTATCTGCGCGCCTTCTTCCATCCGGTGTCCGAATTCATCGAGGCCCACAAGGAAGTGCCGGGCATGGAGAAGATGATCAAGGGATTGGAACAAGCCTTTGGCGCGCTCCAGCTCGCTACTGCAACCATCGCGCAGAAAGGCATGTCGGACCCCGAGGAGGCCGGCGCCGCCTCGACCGACTATCTCCGCCTGCTCGGCCTCGTCGCTATAGCCTATCTGTTCGCCCGCGCCGCCAAGGTGGCAGGGATGAACAAGATGATGGGCAATGATCCCGACGGCTTTTATACCGCGAAGCTGACCACCACGCGCTTCTATTATGAGCGCATCCTGCCGCAGACCGGCGGGCTGCTGATGGCAATCAAGGCCGGCAAGGCGTCGATGATGGACCTGCCCGAAGAGGCGTTTTGATCTTCGTCGTTAGAGCGGCGAACCTTAAATCGGACCCACCGTGACGGAGCCGAATTTGGCCCGCCGCTCTAGACCCCTCCCCTTCAACAACTTCGGGTCAGCCAAGTCTGGGGGGGGGGGGGCTGGCCGACACCTCACGTAGGGCTCGGGGCCGGGGGCGGGGCAGCGAGTTCCAGCGGCGTTGCGCGGAGCTACGCTGGCAAATCGAGCATCGACTGCTAGTTTAAAATAGGGTATTATGACGCCTCTTAGAGCCGGTCGGGATTTCTCGGCCATTGGACGGAGCACGTCATGACCCAGCCGGATAAGCCAGTATCTCACTGGACGGATGCCGTTTCCTCTCTTCGTGGACTTTTGCCCGATCTGCATCTCGATCAGGTTATAAAGATGTTAGGCGGCGGCAGGTAGGTGCGAGGATTCCACGAAAATCAGCATCTGGAGTCAAATCTCCACGGGCCGTGCCGATGACGATGGCGCCAAAGCTGCCGAACCGCTCGATCACCGTTCCTACGCCCGGCGCGGGCCAATCGAATATCGATGCCAATATCGGCGGAGCCGCATTGGAAGCCAAGGTGAATGCGCTGGACCCCTTTCAAGACCCATTCGGAGGAGTCCAGTATCTGAACAATCTCATACAGGAATCGCTCAAAGTCATCGATCCATCTCGTCAGAATTACAAACGTAATCCGCGATTTGGCAATGAGGCCGCGCCCTATGGCAATTTCAACTTCGGCGCTACGATGCAGGCTCGCGGTTTTACGCTTGATGAGACTCTCAAAAAGTCGGATCAGTTCCCGCGTCTGACCACAGGTAAGCGCGATCCTAAAGAAGATAGGGATGCTGTCGCCAATGGCTATTTTTACGCGGAATCTCGCGTTCGTCGCAGGTAGTATTTCAATAGCTGCGCTGCTGTCTGCCTGCGATCATAGCGCAGATTATACAAAAATCGTCCGTTTGAGAGGCATAAAAGGCGAGTTTTTGGTGTCGAATATTGGTACGCCAGCGCTTAGCGCGGACTACAAGCAAGTCGAATATCGATCGGGTTCAAAGGCGGAAATGCTGTTCCGAGGCTCGGGTGGTTCAGACCCCGTACTGTTGATCGATATCGCCAAAAGGCTGCTTATTATAGCGGCCTGCGGCAACAATGAAGTCTTTGAAACGACGTCAGCCTTCGCAGAAGATCCGAAAGAACTTCTGAGTACTACATATAGGGTCCAGCTCGTTAACAATCCCGGGTTTTTCTACGCAGGGAAGCCCCTTTGTGTTCCCAAGCCGTCCGAAGTGATCTCCATCGATGAGCAAACGCAGATTGCTCGTCCGAAATAGCCGTTCAACACCGCTGGCGGTGATCGATCAGCGTCCCGGGCCTCCACCGCCCTTGTACGGCTTCGGCGCATAGCGCTTCGGTCCACCGGGTCCACCGGCACCGGGCCCACCGGGACGGCCGCGCGGCGGACCGTTTGGCCGACCGCGCGGCGCGTCGCCGAATCCGCCACCCGGTCCACCGGCCGCACGCGGCGGGCCGCGATGACGAAGCTGAGCGGCGGCTGGCGGCGGCGCATCGCCGGCTGGTTCGATCATGACGCCGTCTTCCTCGCCCATCGTGCGCTTGAGCGCATCGACGAACTTGCCGGCGGCGGTGCGAGGGATTTCGAAGCGGGTTTCGGTCTGGAAGATACGGATCGCGCCGATCTCGTTCTTGGTGATGTGACCGCGGCGGCACAGCAAAGGCAGCAGCCAGCGTGCATCGGCATTGGTGTTGCGGCCGACATTCATGCGGAACCAGACTGTATCCTCGAAGCCCGGACGCGGACCTTCGTCGCGCTGCGGGCGCTCGTTGCGGGCGCCGCGATCGTCCCGGTCATTGCCACGATCGTTGCGATCATTGCCACGCTGGCCACGATCGTTGATTGGGCTGTTGTCAAGCAGATCCTCGGGCGCTGGCAGCTTCTGGCGCTGGGTGCGGACGAAGGCGGCGGCGATAGCCTCGGCGCTGTTGGTTTCGAGCAGCTTGCGCGCGACGGCCAGATCTTCCTCGGCAACCTCGCCAACCGTGAGACTTTCGACCAGACGCTCCTGATCGCGCGCATAGATCGCGTCGGGCGTCGGCACTTCTTCCCAGGTCACGTTGATATTGGCGCCACGCAGCAGCCGCTCGGCATGGCGCCGGCGCTGATAGGGGGTGATGAGGACGCAAGTGCCCTTCTTGCCCGCGCGGCCGGTGCGGCCCGAGCGATGCTGGAGAACCTCGGGATCGATCGGCAGTTCGGCGTGAATGACGAGTTCGAGGCCCGGCAGATCAATGCCGCGCGCGGCGACATCGGTCGCGACGCAAACGCGAGCGCGGCGGTCGCGCAGCGCCTGCAGCGCATGGTTGCGCTCGGTCTGGCTGAGTTCGCCGGACAAGGTCACTGCCGAGAAGCCACGCTCGGTGAGCGTCGCGGACAGGCGGCGGACATTCTCGCGCGTCGCGCAGAATACCATCGCGCCCTTGGCCTCATGGAAGCGCAGGACGTTGACGACGGCATGCTGGATGTCGGCTGGGGCGACCGCCATCGCGCGATAGTCGATATCCTGATGCTGTCCCTTTTCGGACGTCGTCTGGATACGGAGCGCATCGCGCTGATAGCGCTTGGCGAGCAGGGCGATCGGCTTTGGCATCGTTGCCGAAAACAGCAAGGTGCGGCGCTCGGGCGGTGTCAAATCGAGGATTTCCTCGAGATCCTCGCGGAACCCCAGGTCGAGCATTTCGTCCGCTTCGTCGAGAATCACGGCGCGCAGGGACCCGGGCTGCAATGTCCCGCGTTCCAGATGATCCTTGAGACGACCAGGCGTGCCGACGACGATATGACAACCGATACCCAGAGCCCGTTGTTCGGTGCGGACGTTCATGCCGCCGACGCAGCTGACGACGCGTGCGCCGAGCTTGGCATAGAGCCACTGCAGTTCGCGCTCGACCTGGAGCGCGAGTTCCCGAGTCGGTGCGATGATCAGCGCGAGCGGCGCGCCCGGGCGCGGCAGGCTTTCGGCGCCGGCGAGCAGCGTGTTGGCGATGGCGAGACCGTAAGCCACGGTCTTGCCCGAGCCGGTCTGTGCGGAGACGAGAAGATCGCGATCATGAGCTTCGGCGGCAATAACTTCGGCCTGCACGGGGGTTGGCTCGGTATAGCCACGGTCGGCGATAGCCTCGGCGACAAGCCGCGGCAGGGTAGAAAAGGGCATATGGATTCCGATTATCAGGCGGCAGGCGCTACATCGCCCTCTCGCGGTTGCGGCCCTATAGGCGCGAATGCGCCAAAAGGCCAGCGCGGGTTTGATCGTTGCGGAACCGCGATCAACCGCGCGATAGCGACAGCCGGGGTTCATCTTCGCGGCGCCACTTTATGGAGATGAGCCGCCTTCCCCTGCCCGATACTGCTGTGCGCTGCGGCGCCGGGTCCAAGCCCGTGTCCGATGCGATCGGGATATCACGCGTGCTGTGCATATTGGGTATCGTTTATGTCCATGGCTGGACGGGGCTTGGCGGCGATCAGATGGCGTTGCTCGCGGGATCACCACAGGATGTGATGCGCTGGACCCTGGTCGAGCTTTTCGGGCGCAGTGCGGTGCCGCTGCTCAGCGTCATCTCAGGCTGGCTGGTCGCCCGATCGGTGACAAAGCGTGGATATGGTTCGTTCGTCGGCGGCAAGGCGCGGGCGATCCTCGCGCCGATGCTGCTGTGGAATCTGATAGCCGGCGTGCTCGTGGTGGGGGCGTCGAGCCTGCACATCATCCGCGCGCCCTTGCTCGGCGATGCTCGCTGGGTGATCGACAATATGCTCAATCTCACCCGCGCCGGTGACATCAATGTCCAGATGGCATTCCTGCGCGATCTCTTCCTATGCATGCTGGCAGCGCCGCTGCTGGTGCGGCTGGATTCCCGCTGGCTGATCGCCGTCGGCGCCGGCGCTGCGATCTGGATGATCGGCGCATGGACGATTTCGATCCTGCTGCGGCCCTCGATCCTGTTATTCTTCGTCATGGGTATGTTGGTCCGTCGCCATGACATCGCTGAAAAGCTGGGTTTGATCGGTTTGTGGAAGGCGCTACTGCCCTTCGCGCTGATCGCGCCGATCAAAGTGCTGATGTCGATCTGGGGTAATGGGTCTGCGGATTATCATACCCATCTCCTCGCTGCGGTCGATCTGGCAATGCGCGCGGCTGCGGCGCTGCTTGTCTGGCGGGTTGCGATGGCGCTTGCGCGCAAGGCGGCGGGGCGGTCGCTATTGCACCTCGAGCCTTACGCCTTCTTCCTGTTCTGCTCGCATCTGATCTTCACCTGGTTCTTCGGCCCGATGGTGGGCGATCTGACGGGGCCGATGGGCAGCCGCTGGTGGCCGGTCTGGTTCCTGCTGCAACCGGTGGCCGCGTTCGCCTTTGCGATCGGGCTGGCCGAAGCGGTCAAGGCGCTGTCGCCATTTGCTGCGGAATTGCTGAGCGGTGGCAGACTGAAGCGTCGTCAGGCAGCCTCACCCGCTGCACGGCCGCTCGCCCACGCCCACTGAAAATTATAGCCGCCCAGCCAGCCCGTCACGTCGACCGCCTCGCCGATGAAATGCAGCCCCGGCACCTTCTTCGCCATCAGGCTGCGTTGATCGAGGCCGTCGGTAGCGACGCCGCCTATAGTGACCTCAGCCTTGGCGAACCCTTCCGATCCTGAAGGCGTAAACACCCAGTCGTGCAGTCGCCGGTCTGCCTCCGCGAGCGCCTGATCCTTGTGATGATGGAGGTGCCCACTGAGGCCAAGCCTTTCGATCAGCGCATCAGCCAAACGATCCGAGAGATGCTCGCGCAGGATCGTGCGCGGTTCGGCCTTGGGTCGGTCGCGCTTGGCATCGACGAACAGCGATGCCGATTGGTCAGGCAGCATATCGAGTGCGATGTCGCCACCGTTGCGCCAGTAGCTGCTGATCTGGAGGATCGCCGGGCCCGATAATCCGCGATGGGTGAACAGTGCAGCCTCGCGGAAGCTCGTTTTGCCCGCGCGCGCGATCACCTCGGTGGAGACACCCGACAGGCTCTCGAACATGCGATCATCCTGGCCGAGTGTCAGTGGCACCAGCGCGGGGCGCGGTTCTACCACCTTGAGGCCGAACTGGCGGGCGACGTCATAGGCAAAATCGGTCGCGCCCATCCTGGGGATCGAGGGACCGCCGGTTGCAATGATCAGCGAAGGTGCGGAGAAGTTGCCGCCCGGGGTTTCGACATGGAAATCGTCACGCTTCGAGAGCGCGGCGACGCGCGTCAGCAGCCGCATCTCGACGCCACCCTTGACGCATTCCTCTTCGAGCATTGCGACGACCTGCTTTGCCGATCCATCGCAGAAGAGCTGGCCCAGCGTCTTTTCGTGCCAGGCGATGCCATAGCTGTCGACCAGCGCAACGAAGTCCGCCGGGCTGTAGCGGCCGAGCGCCGACTTGGCGAAATGCGGATTGGCCGAGATATAGCGATCGACGAGCTGGCCGTTGACGTTGGTGAAATTGCACCGCCCCCCGCCCGAAATCAGAATCTTGGCGCCAGGCCGATCTAGATGGTCGAGCAGCAGCACACGCCGCCCGCGCTGGCCTACAGTGAGTGCGGCCATCATGCCGGCAGCGCCCGCGCCGATGATGATGGTGTCGTGAGTGGGCATTCTTCTGACTCCCCCCTCCCTTTCAAGGGAGGGGAAGGGGGTGGGATGCGGAGCCAAGGGCTCGAAGGCCCCAGGCGCAGCTTTGCGCGAGGAGGTCGGACTCTCGCGATGCTCGCGACCCACCCCTTCCCCTTCCCCTTCGCTCGAAAGGGAGGGGCTTATTAAAACACCCCAAGGCTGCTATCGGCCCCGCCAACCATGAGCAAGCACAACCGCCCCGACCGCCGCACCTTCGCGATCATCTCGCATCCCGATGCTGGCAAGACCACGCTGACCGAGAAGCTGCTCTACTTCGGTGGCGCGATCCATCTCGCCGGGCAGGTCAAGGCACGCGGGCAGACGCGGCGGGCGCGATCGGACTGGATGAAGATCGAGCAGCAGCGCGGCATCTCGGTCACCAGCTCGGTGATGACCTTCGAGCGCGACGGCATCACCTTCAACCTGCTCGATACGCCGGGGCATGAGGATTTCTCGGAAGATACCTATCGAACGCTGACGGCCGTCGATTCGGCGGTGATGGTTATCGATGCCGCCAAAGGAATCGAGCCGCAGACGCGCAAGCTGTTCGAGGTGTGCCGGCTGCGCTCGGTGCCGATCATCACCTTCATCAACAAGGTCGATCGCGAAGGCCGCCCGCCGTTCGAACTGCTCGATGAAGTGGCGGACGCGCTCGCGCTCGATGTCTGCCCGATGAGTTGGCCTGTCGGCATGGGTGGCCAGTTCGAAGGCATCTACGATCTCGCTCGCGACCGCATCTATCGCCCGGCATCCGACGCCACGGGGGCCTATGAAGGCGATGCCACCTTGGTCGGCGGCCTCAACGACAGCCAGCTTGATGATCTGCTGTCGAGTCAGGCAGTCGAGATGCTGCGCGAGGAGGCAGAGCTGGCGCAGGCCGGCTATGCACCGTTCGACGAAACGGCCTATCTCGCCGGCGATCTCACCCCCGTCTATTTCGGATCAGCGCTCAAGGATTTCGGTGTCGAACAGCTGATCGACGCGCTTGCCGACTATGCACCGAGCCCACGCCCCCAGCCGGGCGAGCCGCGCGATGTCGATCCTTCCGAGCCCAATGTCGCGGGCTTCGTGTTCAAGGTGCAGGCGAACATGAACCCCCAGCATCGCGATCGCGTCGCCTTCATGCGGCTATGTTCGGGTAAATTCCGCCGTGGCATGAAGCTCAATCAGGTCGGCACCGGCAAATCGATCGCGGTGCACAGCCCGATCCTGTTCTTCGCGCAGAACCGCGAGCTGGCTGAGGAAGCCTTTCCCGGCGACATCATCGGCATTCCCAACCACGGCACGCTTCGCGTCGGCGATACGCTGACCGAAGGCGAGATGATCCGTTTCACCGGCCTGCCCAATTTCGCCCCCGAAATCCTGCGCCGCGTGAAGCTCGGCGATCCGACCAAGACCAAGCAACTGCGCAACGCGCTCAACGATATGGCGGAGGAGGGCATCATGCAGGTCTTCCACCCGTCGATCGGATCGCAGCTGATCGTCGGCGTCGTCGGCCAGCTCCAGCTCGAAGTGATGATCTCACGGCTTGAGGTCGAATATAAGGTCGCGGCCGGATTCGAGCCGTCGCCGTGGGATACGGCGCGCTGGGTATCGGCGGACGATCCCAAGGCGCTCGATGCGTTCATCGGCCTGCATCGATCGGCGATGGCCGAGGATCGCGATGCTGCGCCGGTGTTCATGGCAAAGGATCAATGGGAGCTGAACTACATCGTCGGCCGCTTTCCTGACATCCGCTTTTCGGCGACAAAGGACCGGCGTTAGATGTCAGCCCTCGTTCAGCGTAGTCCGATTAACGATCGGCTGCACAGAATCGAGGAAGGCCGATGGCACGCCCTATCGTCACCGCGCTCGGCCTGATCGGCCTTCTTTCCAGCCACGCCCATGCCGGGCCGATCCGCGACAGAATCCGCGCCAATATTGCGAAGAAGACGAGCGCGACACCGGCACCCGGCGCCTCCTTGCAGATATATGGTTCCGATCCGGCCCAGACGTTGGATCTCTGGCGGGCGAAGGGCGCAAGCGCGCCGACGGCACTGATCATTTTCGTCCATGGCGGCGGCTGGAAACGTGGCAGCAAGGATAATGCGACAGGCGCGGCGAAGGTCGAACATCTGACCGGGCTTGGCTATGCCGTCGCATCGATCAATTATCGGTTGGTGCCTGAAGCCACCGTTGAGCAGCAGGCGGCCGATGTCGTGTCGTCGGTTGCCTATCTTCGGCGCAATGCGGCCAGGCTGGGGATCGATCCGACGCGGGTCATATTGATGGGCCATAGCGCGGGCGCGCACCTCGTCGCGCTTGTCGGCACCGATCCGCGCTATCTCAAGGACGCGGGGCTCTCCGAAGCGGATCTGCGCGGGGTGATCCTGCTCGATGGCGCCTGTTATGATGTGCCGCGCCAGATCGCCGAAGGCGGCAACTTCATGCGCGACTCCTATGTTCAGGCCTTCGGCGGCGACGTCGCGCGGCAGAGGGCGCTTTCGCCGACCTTCCACGCCGCAAACCCCAACGCGCCATCCTTCCTAATCCTCCATGTCGATCGCGAGGATGGCAAAGCCCAGTCCGAGGCCCTCGGCGCCGCGCTTTCCGCCGCGGGCACGGCGGTGGAGCTGAAGGGGTTCGAAGGCAAGGGCCTGCGCGGCCACATGGCGATCAATCGCTCGCTTGGTGATGCCGATTACCCGGCTACCGCGACGGTCGATGCTTGGCTGAAAAGGATGCTCTGACCAGCGGCGGAAAGAAAACGGCTCCGGCACGTTCTCCCCTCGTTACGATCGAGAGGAAAGCCTGTGTCGCCTGCGCAAACCATTACCCTTATTGTCGGCCTGATCCCAGCCATGGCGCTGGCGCAAGCCAAGCCTGCCGTCGATCAGCGCATTCTCGGCGCGCAGGTGCTGCTCGATCGGCTCGGCTTCGGCCCCGGCGTGATCGACGGACAGAAGGGCATGTCGCTCGCCAAGGCGCTCAAAGGCTATCAAGAGGCGAACGGCCTGAAAGTCACTGGCGAACTGGACGATGCGACGATCAAGAGCTTCGATCCGCACCGCGGTACCCCCGGCACGATCGACGTCACGCTGACCGATGATATCCTCGCAGGCCCTTTCATCGGCCCGATCCCGGGCAAGGAGAGCGATCAGGCCAAGCTCAAGTCGCTCGGCTATTCCGACGCGATGGAGAAGCTTGCCGAGCGCTACCACACCACGAAGGCGACGCTGGTCGCGCTGAACAAGCCGGGGCAGAAGCTGGGTGTCGGCGCGACGATCATGGTGCCGAACGTCGTTGCAGCCGCGATCGATTATCCGGCCGACGTCAATCCCGAATGGAAGAAGACGCTGTGGACGCTCAACGTCAGTTCGGCGCAGCCCGAGGTAGCCAAGGTCGTCGTCGACAAATCCGACGGCGTGCTGCGCGCTTATGATGGCGCGGGCAAGCTCGTCGCGCAGTTCCCGGCGACGATGGGCAGCGTCCATGATCCGCTGCCGATCGGCACGTGGAAAATTCAGGGCCGATCATATAATCCGACCTTCCATTACAACCCCAAGCTGTTTTGGGACGCGAGCTCGAAGAATCAGAAGGCGGTGCTTCCCGCCGGACCGAACGGCCCCGTCGGCGTCGTCTGGATAGATCTGAGCAAGGAGCATTACGGTATCCACGGCACGCCCAATCCGGAGAAGATCGGCCGTACGGAAAGCCATGGCTGTATTCGCCTGACCAACTGGGATGCCGCGCGGCTGGCTTCGATGGTGAAGCCGGGTACGCCGGCAGTGTTCCAGAATTGAGTATCGGAGCCGCCGCATGATCCGCAAGATCGCCATTGTCCTGCTCGTCGCCGCGTTGGGCTACGTCTTGTGGGTCGTGGCCCTCAACCTGCCCGGCAAAAGCGGCGCCCCCCGCCCGCAGATGGAGACCGGTCCCGTGAAGACGGCTCCTATCGCCGATCGCGGCTCGATCGCGGGGATATCGGCTAGGTCGCCCGGCGTCACGATCATCCCCGTGGTTGGCATCAAACGCGAGCAACTGGCCGATACGTTCGACGATGCCCGGGGGGAGGGGCGTATCCACGATGCGATTGACATCATGGCACCGCGCGGCACGGCCGTGATCGCGGCAGCACCGGGAACAGTGGAGAAGATCTTCGAGAGCAAGCTTGGCGGGCATACCATCTACATCCGGCGCGATGGCGGGGCCTGGATCGATTATTATGCACATCTCGACGCCTACGTGCCCGGCCTCGTCGAGGGATCGAAGGTTGTGCGCGGGCAACTCATCGCCACGGTCGGATCCACCGGCGACGCGAGCCCGGAAGCGCCGCACCTCCATTATGCGATCAACGCGATGGCGCCTGGCGAGAACTGGTGGCAGGGCAAGGCGATCAATCCTTATCCGGTGCTGATGGGGCAGTGACCTTCCCGTCGAAAGTCGGGGGTGACATTCGCCATGCGGCACACGATATCTCCCCCATGACGATCTTTCGCCGCATCTTTTTCATAAGTTCGCTCTTGCTTCTCACCGGTCCGGCCTTCGCCGCCGACAAGCTGGTGGTGGCGTTTGGGGACAGCCTGATGGCGGGCTATCGCCTCGGGCCGAATGACGGTTTCGCACCGCAGCTTCAGTCTGCGTTACTCCGATCGGGCGTGCCGGCGACGGTTCAGGCGGCGGGTGTCTCGGGCGACACTACGGCGCAGGGCCGGGCCCGACTCGGCTGGGTGCTCGGCGCGCTCAAGGCGAAACCGGATCTCGTCATCGTCGAGCTTGGCGCGAATGATATGCTGCGCGGTCTCTCGCCGCAGCAAGCCGAAGCCAATCTCGATGCGATCCTCGCCGAACTGCGCAAGCGCAAGATCAACACGATGCTCGCGGGGATGATGGCTTCACCCAATCTCGGCGGTGATTATGGCAGGGCATTCAATCCGATTTTTCCCCGGCTTGCGCGCAAATATGGTGTGGCCTTCTATCCCTTCTTTCTCGACGGGCAGGTCGGGAATCGTCAGTTGACGATCGACGATGGCATGCATCCGAACAGGGCGGGGGTGGCGGTGATCGTGAAGCGGATCTTGCCGTCTGTGCGGCACGCGTTGGCGCTTCGGCAAAAGTAACGAATTGTTTCGGACATTGAATCTATTTGTGTTGTCGCTAAGCATGGCCGACGGGGCGGAGCTTGGGAGGGCTTCGATGATGTGGGGGATATCTACCTCTGGTGGTGTGGTGATCGGTCAGCCGACAGGTTTGATCGATGAAGCGTCGCGTGAACCATTCCTCGCCGGCCTGCGCGATGGCGTGGCCCAGGCCGTAACCAAGGGCAGTGATTTCGTCGTCGATCTGGCGAAGGTCGATCACATCGGCGCGGCTGGCCTGATGGCGCTGACCGTCGCGCGCAAGGAAGCGCTGACGCAGGGTATCAGGATCGCGCTGGCGCGGCCCGGGCCGATCGTTCGTGAGATTCTCGACATCAGCCGCTATCACATGATCTTCGACATCCTTGACGATCCCAATGTGGCGCGAGCCTGATATTTGATGCTGGTCCGCTTCTGGGGAACACGGGGCTCCCTCCCCGTCGCACAGCGGGCCACGGCAATCGAGGACAAGATCGCGGCGGCGCTGGTGAAGGCGTCGGGCCGAAGCTTCGCCGATGTCGCGGGCGCGAAAGCCTTCGTTCAAAACGAACTAAGCTTCGCCGAAGGGCGCTCTTATGGCGGCGCGACGACCTGCCTCGAAATCGAAGGCGGCGATGAGAGCTTCATTATCTGCGATATGGGATCGGGCTTACGCGAACTCGGTATCGACGCGTTTCGTCGGGTCGCGGGCGGCCGCAAGCCGCTCTATAATTTCTTCATGTCCCACCTGCACTGGGATCATATCATGGGCTTCCCCTTCTTCGGCCCGGCCTTCGATCCCAACGCAACGATCATCATCCATAGCGGTCATGCCGACGCCGAACAGGCGCTGCGCCGCCAGCAGGAGGAGATCAGCTTTCCGGTCTCGTTCGACTGGCTGCGCGCGAAGATCGAGTTCCGTACGCTGACTCCGGGCGAGACCTATCGGGTCGACGGTATCGACATAGAGTTGATGCCGCAGGATCACAGCCATGTCTCCTACGCCTGGAAGTTCACTCGCGACGGCACGATGGTATTCTCCACGGACGCCGAACATCGGCTGGAGGATGAGCCCGACAAGGTTGCGTTCGAGGGCTTCTTCGCCGGCGCCGATATGGTGATCGCAGACACGATGTACTCGCTGGCCGAGAGCATCACGATGAAGGCCGATTGGGGCCATTCGAGTAACGTCATGGCGGTCAATCTGTGCCACGGCGCGGGCGTGAAGACGCTCGTGCTGTTCCATCACGAGCCCGCCAGTAGCGATCTGGAGATCGAGCGGATGTTCGACGAAACGCTCCGCTACGAGGCGCTCAACCGGGGCGGACGGCAGGCGCTGGACATTGTCTGCTCCTATGACGGTCTCGAACTCGAGATTTGAGGCGCGCGATGGTCCGTGGCGACTGGACGGCCTTATTCGTTATCGTCGGTTCGGGAATCGCGATCGTCGTGATAGCCGGCTATCTTTATGCGCTGCCCGAGCCGCCCGGACACAAGGCCACGACGGCGCGGGTTATCAACATCACCTACTCCATCAGCAAATCTGGTCGGCCCGGCTTGGCAATCAGGGCAAAAGCGTCGGATGGGCGGGCGGTGTCGGCGACGGCCATTGCCGGGCAGCGGCCATGCCATGTCGGCGATATCGTGGATTCGGTGGAAAGGGGCATGGTTCTCGAGATCGAGCCGCTGACGTGTCGACCGCCTCCAAAATAGCCTGAGGAGATCGGCAAGAGTGTTTTGCATCAATAACACGCTTGCTTCCGCCGCTCCCGCCGATAGTCTCCCGCGCCATAACCCGCTCTGGGAGAAGCATTTCATGGATAGACGTCAATTCATCGGCTCGGCTGCGCTGGGCCTGCTCGCGGCTTCGCTGCCGCGCCTCGCGGAGGCGGCCGCAACTGGAGGCCCCGCCGACGCTCAGCTCTTCGCGCTGTGCGACGCGATCTTCGAGAAGGCGGTGGACGAAAGTCCTGAATTCGCCACCGGCCTCGGCTATGACAAGGGCAAGCGCGCCGCGCTCAAAGGCAAGCTTGACGCTTACACGAAGGCCAAGCAGGCGCGAGATCTGGCCGAAAGCCGGAGCTACCTCGCACAATTCAAGGCGATCGACCGCGCGGCACTGTCGGCATCGGGCGCGCTCAACCTCGATGTCATGCTCTATCTGTTCGAACAGCAGACCAAGGGCAGCAAATATCCCTATGGTTCGACGTCGGGCTATTATCAGCCCTACGCTATCAGCCAGCTTACGGGCCCCTATCGCAACATCCCCGACTTCATCGACTCGCAGCATGTGATCGAGACGAAGGACGATGCCGACGCTTATATCTCGCGGCTCCACGAATTCGCCCGGGTGCTGGACGAGAGCACGGCTTTCCAGAAGGAGGACGTGCGCTACGGCGCCTTCGCGCCGGACTTCTGCCTCGATCTCACCCTGGCGCAGCTCAAATCGCTGCGCGATCAGCCCGCCGATAAGACCGTGCTCGTCGAATCCATCGTCCGCCGGACGGGTGAGAAGAAGATCGCCGGCGACTTTGGTGCTGCGGCAAAGAAAATCGTCGAGAGCGAGATCTTCCCCGCGCTCGATCGGCAGATCGCGCTCGTCACGGGGCTGCGCAAGGCGGCGGTGCAGGATGCCGGTGTCTGGCGGTTGCCCAAGGGCGACGAATATTATGCCGACGCGCTGATGAACGCCACGACATCGACCTACACGCCCGAAGAAGTGCACAAGATGGGTCTCGAACAGGTCGCCGACATCAGCGCGCAGATCGACGCGATCCTCAAGACGCAGGGGATGACCAAGGGCAGCGTGGGCGAGCGGCTGACGGCGCTCAACCATGATCCCAAGCAGCTCTATCCGAACACCGATCCCGGCCGGGCCAAGCTGATCGCCGATCTCAACCTCGGCATTCAGGACATGCAGAAGCGGCTGCCGCGGGCCTTCGCAACGCTCCCCAAGGCCGCGCTCGAGATCAAGCGCGTGCCGCCGTTCATCCAGGATGGCGCCGCCAACGGCTATTATAATTCGGCCGCGCTAGATGGCTCGCGTGCCGCCATCTATTATATCAACCTCAAGGATACCGCCGACTGGCCACGTTACGGCCTGCCGAGCCTGACCTATCATGAGGGTGTTCCGGGGCACCATCTGCAGATCAGCCTGGCACAGGAGGCCAAGGACCTGCCTATGCTGCGCAAGGTCTCGGGCTTCGGCGCCTATATCGAGGGCTGGGCGCTCTACGCCGAGCAACTCGCTGACGAACTCGGCGTGTACGACAAGGATCCGCTCGGCCGCGCCGGTTTCCTCCAGAGCTTCCTGTTCCGCGCGACCCGGCTCGTCGTCGATACCGGCATGCACTACAAGAAATGGAGCCGCGAGCAGGCGACCGATTATATGGTCCAGGCCACCGGTTTCGCGGTGCCGCGCACCCAGCGTGAGATCGATCGCTACTGCGTCTGGCCGGGCCAGGCATGCAGCTACAAGGTCGGCCATATGAGCTGGGTTCGTGCGCGGGCTAAGGCGAAGGAAATCCAGGGCGCGAAGTTCGATATCAAGCAGTTCCATGAGGTTCTGCTCGATGGCGCACTCCCGCTGACGATCCTCGAACAACGCGTCGAGACCCGCGCGCGGGCATAGTTCATGGAGCCCTCTCCGGCTTGCGGAGAGGGCTTTTCTATTGACACTTGGTCGTGACGTACCGATCTGTAACATTGGAACAGCAAGGCACGTCGCAATGATCGATCTTCACTACTGGCCTACCCCCAACGGCCATAAGGTCACGCTCTTCCTCGAAGAAACCGGCCTCGATTACCGCATATTCCCGGTAAATATCGGTAAGGGCGAACAGTTCGAGCCGAGCTTTCTGAAGATCGCGCCGAACAACCGCATGCCCGCGATCGTCGATCATGAACCCGCAGATGGCGGTGCGCCGCTATCGCTGTTCGAATCCGGCGCGATCCTGCAATATCTTGCCGAGAAGACCGGCCGATTCCTGCCCGCCGATCTGCGCGGCCGTGCCGAGACAATGCAATGGCTGTTCTGGCAGATGGGTGGCCTTGGTCCGATGGCTGGCCAGAATCATCATTTCAGCAATTACGCGCCGGAGAAGATTCCCTATGCGATCGATCGCTACGTCAAGGAGACGGCTCGGCTGTATGGCGTGCTCGACCGGCGGCTTGCCGATCGCGCCTATGTTGCCGGTGACGACTATTCGATCGCTGATATGGCAAGCTACCCATGGATCGCGTCCCATGCGAACCAGAGCCAGGATCTGAATGACTTCCCAAATGTGAAGCGCTGGTTCGAGACGATCGCCGTCCGCCCGGCGACGATAAGCGCCTATGCCAAGGCCGAGGTGGTCAGAAATCTGCCTGAGGCGACCGAGGAAGAGCGTCAGCGGATATTGTTCGCAAACACGCCCGTGAAGGTCTGAGACCGCTCCGAACGGACAGGGCGTGAATCAAGTGCGGTCGGGCGGTTCTTGCCGCTCGACAGCGCGGCGGCGCGCGCGTTAAGGACGATACTCAAACGATCCCGTTTCCGCGATCCAACTCGACGCTGCATCGGTTCGTGCAAGTTCTTCTCATGGGGTCGGCGCGCGTGGGTTTTCGATGAGGGCGGGGCTGTTTTTCCTCGATCGTACCGCAGTCCTGTTCCTGGGCGTCGCCGCCGGTGTGGCGATCGGCTATGCCTTCGGTGTCCATCAGCAGGTCGAAGCGCCGATCGAAACGGCGTATCCGGGCGGCGCGGACCTCGCAACACCGTCTGGCGCCGGCCCGAACGACCTCGTGACTGCAAACGGAAAGCCGGCCGCGGGCCGGCCAGGGCAGCTGGCGGTGCCGCCGGTAGTCGCCGAGACCCGCCCGATCCAGCCCGGCATCGTCAACGCGATCGCGGCAGGCCGCCCGGTGCGGGTCGGTGTGTTCGGCGACAGTTTTGGCGATGGCATCTGGTCCGCTTTGTATAATCAGCTCAGCCGAAAGGACGGCTATCAGGTCGTCAAATATAGCCAGCAGGCGACCGGCTTCACCCGCTACAGGACGCTCAACCTCGAGGAGCATGATCGCGCCCGGCTCGCGTCGGCACCCGTCGATATCGCGGTGATTTCCTTCGGCGCGAACGACATGATGGGCGTGGCCTCGAACGGCCATGTCTATGCGCTGCTGACTCCCAACTGGCAGGCGGAGATCGCCCGGCGCGTGACCAGCTATGTCGCAATGCTGCGTCAGCAGGGTGCGATTGTCTATTGGGTCGGGCTGCCGAAGATGCGCGAGGCGTCCTACGATGCCGATGTCGTCCGCATGAACGCCTTCTACCGCGGGTTGATGGCCAATCTCGGCGTCGCCTTCATCGAAACCGCGCCGTACAGCGTCGATGCCGACGGTCGCTATGCCGCCTATCTGCCCGATCCCGCGACCGGCAAGCCGCAGCTGATGCGCGCCAATGACGGCATCCACATGTCGATGAACGGCTATATCCGTATCACACGGGGGCTTTCCGGGCGGATCAAGAATTATGTCGATCAGGCGCGCGGGCAGGCGGGGGCAGGTGCGCCGCCACCCCCTGTGGTCGCGCCGCCGCCTCCGCCGCCCGTCACGGTTTCGCCGCCGAAGCCCGCGGTCAAACCGGTACTGCAGCTCGAAGATCCGCTGGCCGACGAGAATGTCACGACCGACATGCCGCCCGCCAAGGCGGCGCCGCCCGAGCGCCATCTGCCGCCTGCCAAGGGTGCGCCGGCCGATCTGCTGCCGCCCGATCTGGCGGGTGCAGCCGACGCACCGAAGGGCAAGCCATGATCGGTCTGCTGGCGCTCGCCACCGCCTTGGCAACGCCCGCCGCCGCGCCGGTGGTGACGGCGGATTGCGCGGGCGGCCTGTGCGGCTACAGCGCACTGCGTCCTTATTTCGAAAAGCTTGCCGCTACGCGGGGCCGTTCGGGAAAGCCTGTCCATATCCTCCAGATCGGCGACAGCCACACGGCGGGTGACGCGATCACCGGCGCCTGGCGCGATATCCTGCAGGGCCGCTACGGCAGCGGCGGGCGCGGTGTGATGCCACCCGGCAAGCCTTTTCAGGGCTATAATCCGCGCGGCGTCAGCGTCGAGATGAGTGGCGGCTGGAATATCGCCTCGATCTTCGGCCCGGGGTCGGCGTCGCCGCGCCCGCCGATCGGCCTTGCCGGTTTCAGCATCACTTCGGTCGGCACGGGCTCACGCATGGCGATGACGACATCGGCGGCGCAGATGTTCGATCGCTTCATCATCTGCGCAATGGCGCAGCCCGATGCGGGAACCTTGGTGATCAGTGCCGGCGGCCAGTCCGATCGGATGGAGCTGGGCAGTTTCATCGCGCGACCCGAGTGCAAGGAGTTCCGCTACGACCGGCCGCAAATGGCGGTGTCGGTCGGCGTTGAAGATGGCCCGGTCACGATCACGAGCTGGGCGAGCTTCCGCGATGCGGGCGGCGTCGTTTTGTCCAATGTCGGCGTGGTCGGATCGCAGCTCGTCCATTTCTCGCGCAACGATGATGCCGTCATTGCCGAAGAGATGCGCAGCTACGATCCCGATCTGATTGTGCTTGCCTTCGGCACCAATGAAGGGTTCGCGCCGCGCGTGAGCCCGCAGGAATATGAAATCAGCCTGCGCACTCAGATTGGCCGCATCCGCCGGATCGCGGGACGTGTGCCCATCCTGCTGCTCGGCGCCCCCGATGCACTGACCCGGCGGGCCGAGTTGTTGCAGAACGCGGCGACGATGACGCCGCTGCCGTGTGTCGAGCCGATTTTCCTGCCGGCCCCCGCCGCGATCACACAGCCGGCCGCAACGCCGCCAGCGCAGCCCGCCGACGGGATTTCCGATGTGCTCGACGCGCTGGAGAACGGCGCGGCCGTGGCGCGCACGGCCGCGCCTGTGCCGCAGCCGGCAGCCGTCGCCCGCACCGGCTGGGGCATCACTGCCCGGCCACTTTTTCCGCCACCGGGCTTGAAGGTCGTCCGCGACGTTCAGCGCAAGGTGGCGCATCAGCTAAGGCTTGGCTTCTGGGATTGGGAAGCGCGGATGGGCGGGCGGTGCACCGCGGTCAGCTGGGTCAAGCTCGATCCGGTGCGAATGCGCTCCGACTATGTCCATTATAATACGCTTGGCGGGCAGGAGATCGGCGGACGGCTTCAGGCCGATCTCGACGCTGCGGCACAGGCTGTGCGGTGATGGGACGCGCACGTTAGATGCTGTTCCCCACGCTCGACTTCGGGCTGTTCTTCCTTGCCGCCTTCGCGATCATCTGGGCCGCGTCGGGGAGTAATGAATGGCGCAAGATCCTGCTGCTGCTGGCGAGCTGGATTTTTTATGGCGCGTGGGACTGGCGCTTTGTCGCTCTTTTGATCGGGTCGGCGGTACTCAACTGGGGATCGGCGCAACTCATCCAGAGGGCGGAAACGCGCGCGACGCAGAAGCTTGTCGTGACGATCGGTATCATCGGCAATCTCGGCATCCTCGGCTTCTTCAAATATTACGACTTCTTCCTGGAACAGCTCGACCGCATCCTCGCCGGCTGGGGCATGGCCCGTGATCTGCCGCTGCTGCAGATCGTGCTGCCGGTCGGCGTGTCCTTCTTCACCTTCCAGGGCATGTCGTATCTGATCGACGTCTATCGTGCCCGGGTTCGCGCCGGCTCCTTGCTCGACATCACCCTGCTCATGTCCTTCTTCCCGCATCTCGTGGCGGGGCCGATCGTACGCGCTTCGGATCTGCTGCCGCAATTTCGCGCAAGCCCGAAGCTCAATCGCGACATGGTATCGATGGCGTTGCTGCTGATCGTGTGGGGACTGTTCAAGAAGGCGGTCGTTGCCTCAGAGCTGTCAGTGAACCTTGTCGATCCGGTGTTCTTCGATCCGTCGGCGCATAGCAGCCTCGATCTGCTGATGGCGTCCTATGGCTATGCGGTGCAGATCTACTGCGACTTCTCCGCCTATAGCGACATGGCGATCGGGATCGCGGCGCTGTTCGGCTATCGTTTCCCGCGCAACTTCAACCAGCCCTATCGTGCGCGATCGCTGCAGGATTTCTGGCGGCGCTGGCACATCAGCCTGTCGAGCTGGCTACGCGACTATCTCTATATAGGCCTCGGCGGCAATCGCGGCGGAACAGCGGGGCAGAGCCGCAACATCATGATCACGATGCTGCTCGGCGGCTTCTGGCACGGCGCCAAATGGACCTTCCTGATCTGGGGCGCGCTCCACGGCGCGGTGCAGGTGATCGAGACATTGTGGCGCAAGGCGGGCCTGCCGGGCCTGCCGAAGCTGCTCGCGATCGTCGTTACCTTTCACATCATCACGCTGGGCTGGATATTCTTTCGTGCCGAGAGCTTCGATGCCGCGATCGCCTTCATCGGCGGCATCGCGAGCGGCAGCTGGCAGAACACGATGACGACGCCTTTGCTGTTCGGGCTGATGATCCTCGGAATGATGTTTCATTTCACGCCGCCGGCGCTGCCGCGCTGGATCGCGCTGGGGCTTCGGCATTTGCCGGCACCCGTACTCGGGCTGCTGATCGCAGCAGCGATTATCATCGTCGATGCGATGCGCTTCGAAGGGGTCGCGCCCTTCATCTATTACCAGTTCTAGGGGGGACGGCATGACGCGCCATATGAAGGAGCATGAGCTGGCGTCCCCGGTCGATATCTCCGACGATCCTATCGATCGCGGCGATAGTCTGCGCTGGACGAGCGTGACGATCGCGGTGGCGACGCTCACGTTGCTCTGCGCCAATGCCGGCTTGCTCGCGGCCTGGGTCGACGAGATGGCGCCGACGCCGATGCAGCAACGGCTGGCAGGCGTTACGACCGCATGGGCCGGGGCGATGGATGCGATCGGCATCACCACGCCGCGCCAAAAGCTTCATGAGGAATGGAAGACGATCCAGGCTGCACGCTTCGGCAATGAAGCGCCGGGGGCTACGCAGTAAGCGGCTACGCCACCAACGCGGCTGCTACCGCCTTCAGGATATCCGCCGCGTCGCGCGGCGCCAATCGCACCTGCAGCCCGCGCTGGCCTCCGTTGATATAGACCAACGCCTCGGCCATTGCCGATTGCTCGATCGCGATCGGCACGCGCTTTTTCTGGCCGAACGGGCTGATGCCGCCGACATGATAGCCAGTGATCCGCTCTGCATCGGCGGGCTTCATCATCGCCGCGGACTTGCCGCCAAGAGCGGCGGCAACTTTTTTCATCGATAGCTCGCGGTCCGACGGGATCACCGCGCAGGCGGGTTTGCCGTCGATCTCGATCATCAGCGTTTTGAGCACCCGCGACGCAGGTTCGCCGAGCGCCTCGGCCGCTTGCAGGCCGACACGTTCGGCGCCGGGATCATATTCGTAGCTGTGCGTCGTGAAGGGCACTTTGGCCTGCGTCAGGACCTGTGTGGCGCGGGTGGTGCGGGACATCGCCGTGCCATAGTCCAGCGCCTTTTGTCGTCCCAGCAAAAGCTGAAAAGCAGGCAAGGATTCCCGGGCATAGCTGTGCCTTCAGCCGATCTGCCAGTTGATCGGCAGAACGATCGCGATATCCGCGCCGGTGGGCGTGGCAGGGAATGTGCCCACCTTCATCGGAATCCGCAAAGCTTCCCGATCGAGGATTTCAGAACCGCTACTCTGAATCAGTTGGACCGATACCGGCTTTCCGGTGGCGGAAATGACGACTTTGACGATCGCACGCCCCTGTTCGCGGCGAAGTTCGGCCGATCTGGGATAGGAGTAATTCGCGGTGACGAGCTTGACGACTTTCGCTTGCCACGCTGGATCGGCAGCACAAGCCGGACCCGCAAGAAGCAGACTGATCAAGCCGGCAATCGCGACCATGCGGCTTTGACGAGCGTTCATTTTTATCTCCTTCCGCGTGTTTTTATCGAGTAGAGGTAAAGGAATGATTACGCTCCGGTCCGGCCAACCGGGCTGAGGTGGTCGTGGCCCGATGAATTGACGGAACTCAGGCCGCTCTGACAGTCGCAAGGAACTCGTTCACCGATACACGCAGGGTTTCGGCCTGACAGTTGAGATCGGCAGCTGCGTTCAACGTCTGTTGCGCCGCGCGGCCGGTGGCACCGATGCCTTCGTTGACCTGCGCGACGATGTGCGCGACGTTTTGGGATCCGTTAGCCGCCTCGTTGGTGCTTTCAACGATCTGGCCTGTCGTTGTCGATTGTTGCGCCATGCCGTTCGCAACGTTCGCCGCAATTCCGTTTATTTCCGCGAGTGTATAAGCGATTTCGGTAAGCGCGTTCGCTGCGAGGCTCGATGTGCCGCGCGCGCGCGAGATTTTACTGGCGACGTCCTTGGTCGCGTCGGCGGCCTGGTTGGCAAGATGCTTGATCTCGGCAGCGACCACGGCAAAGCCCCGGCCGGCGCTGCCCGCACGCGCTGCCTCGATCGAAGCGTTCAGCGCAAGCAGGTTGGTCTGGCGGGCCACCTTGGCGATCAGGGCGACGATATCCTCGATTGATTGTGTATCCGCGATCAGGTCGCCGACGATTGCGTCGGTCGCGCTGGCGCTGTCTGAAGCCCGCTGCGCAATATCGGCAGCGCTTTCCATCTGGCGGGTCACTTCGGCGATCGAGGCCGACATCTTCTCGGTCGCGTTTGCGACGATCAGGGAGTTCTGGCTGGCCTGCGTGGTGACGAGCGCGACTTCTGCGGCCAGGCAACCGCTGTCATCGACGGTCTGTGACACCCGTTTTGCCTCTATCTCGATCTTTTGCGCCAGCGCGCCAACGCGCTCGACGACATCGCGTACGCTTGCTTCGAAGCCGGCGGCGAGCGAAAGCATGGCCGCTCGCCGTTCGCCTTCGGCGCGCTTGCGTTCCGCTTCGCGCTCGCGCGATCGGATTTGCTGCTGCGCGATTTCTTCGCGGCCGGCGTTGAGCGCGGCGGTGCGTCGCTCCTCGACCTCCTGTGCATTGGAGCGGAAAATCTCGACTGCGCGTGCCATATCGCCGACCTCGTCCGACCGGTCCAGCCCGGCCATTTCGACCGTCAGGTCACCGGCGGCCAGTCCGCCCATGATCTCCGCCATGCGCGCGATGGGCTGGGTGATGAGCCGCTGGGTCAATGTCCCCGCGAGCAGCGCGATTATGATGCCTGCCGCCGAGGCGATAGTGACGATCGTCAGCGCGCCATAGGCTGCGGCCTGTGCGGAAAAGGTCGTGCTGCCCTGCACGCGTTCGATGGCGGTGATGATCCGCTCGGCGCTAAGCGCGAGCTTCGGTCCGCTGACGTTCAACGCCTGCGCGACCTCGCGGTTGCGGACGGCCGTTGCGGCGACGACCTGATCGAAAGCCTTGTCGTAGGCGACGCCTTCGGTGATCGCCTTGTCGGCGATGGCGAGCAGCGGTGAACCCGCCAGCTTTTCGAACGCGACGTTCATCGCATCTTCAAGATCGAGCTGATTGTCGTGAATCTGCCTGGCGGTCGCCGGCGTCGGCGCCACCAGGTAACGCGTGATGTTGACGCGCATCTCCAGGTAGCGCGCTTGCGCCACTCCGGTGGCATAGCTTGCGGCATTATTGTCGTTCTGATGCGCCTGTTCGGTGATTTCGCGTAGTTTCTCCGCAATCAACGGACCACGAACGTCGAGTTCCTTATCGACCTGCGCGCTTATCGTGCGTTGTGCAGCGATTATCCGGTCAGCCGAGCGCCGCGTCGATTTCAAGGCGGAGCGGACATTCTCCAGCGCCTGGCCCTGGCCCAGCGTTTCGGCTGCGCTGCCCGCAGCGTCCAGTGAATCGAGCGACGCATTCAAGGTATCAATAAGTTGAGCCGCCGTGCGCTCGTCGGGATGAATGACATAGTCCTTCAACAGGCTCTGGGCCGCGATCGATCGTGTCTGGACCCGCAGGAGCACCTGGTTCGCCTGCGCCAGATCCGTGACGTGCCCGACGCTCCAATGTATGGCGACGAGCGAGGCGATGGTGATCAGGGCAAGCGTCGCCATCGCGGCACCGGTGGCGCCGAAGACGACCTGAATCTTCCGGTTCATCCGCCAGCCGGTCGAAAGCGCGCTGAGAAGCTCGATCAGCCACGTTCTTTTTTGCCGGACCTTGACGATAAGATGACCGAGGTAATTCTTCATATGGCTCTCCCGCACGGAGCCCTACAGCCATAGTTCTGCTTTTTGGTTAACGGCACCGGTGGGTGGCAAAAGGATTGCGGATTGTGGGCCGGCGTCGGCGCGGCGCCAAAAACAAGAGCCCCGGCGCGCTGGCCGGGGCTCTTGTCAGCGCCGATCGGATAGACGATCGGCTATGAAATTAGACGATCATCGGTAGAAAACGTGATCGCCCACCGTCGAGATCCGCGTGCGGGTGCGGAAGAAGGCGTTCGGGGCCTGATAGGCGGCGTGGTAGAACATCGCGCCCGGCACCACCGGTTCGGCGTCGCCGGCCATCGCCTCACGCGCAACCTCGACTGCCGTTGCCCAGCGCTCCGAATCGCGGCGCGGCCTGTAGCTGGCGGTGCGGAAGAACTGGCCGGGCTGGTTGACCACGGCGCACACGGTGCTGCCGAAGCGATCGTTGCCGACGCGATTCTTGATAAGCTGCGCGACCGCAAGCTGGCCGCTGCGCGGCTGGTTGGCCGCTTCGTGCATGATCACCTTGGCCATGCACTCGGTGTCGGAATCGAGCTTGGTTTCCGTACCCAGACGGGCGTCGGCAACGGCTGCTTCCTTGTAAATGATCTGGTCGATCCCGTCATTGGCGACGCTGTCGTCAGCCATGATCTCGGGAGTCATCTGGTAGGCCAGCGTCGGAGAGGTCGACGTCGGCAATGCCGCAAAGCCCATCGCTCCGGTCGCTGCGGCAATCAGCATCGCAGCGATCATCAGCGGATGTTGAGCAAGTTTAGCGGACATTCAGTACCCCACAAAATGCGCAAAAGCTCACGCTCGCCCAAAAACCAAACACAGGGCGAGGTGATCAATCACGTCTTGTCGGCAGGGGGGCGTACTTGCGTCGCCCCCGGCCCGACCGAAATCGAGGCTCCCTTGGCCGCCGCACGACGATGAGTCAACAAAAGCACGATGAATCGTTTGGTGTCCGGGATGATCCGAGGAACCTACATATAGTGGTCAGACGACCCTTTTCGCGTCGATATGCCACAACTTTGCCACGAACATACTGCTATACCGTAACAATCGGACAGACCCATGCTGCGCCGCCGCATGAATTGTTCGTGACGGCGCTTTCTGCGACTGTGCGCTGAAATGGGTGGCGAAGCGTGCAGAGCGAATCGATGCAGGACGATATGATCGACACACAGGAGCCCCTGGCCGCTGTAGCGCCTGTCGAGTCGCACATCGTTGCCGATGCAGTCCGCGAGTCGATGCAGAGTCAGGAAGAAATGGCGTTTCGCCGTGACCGGCTGCTCGCCTGGCTCGCGCTGACGACCGGCGCCGGGATTATCCTCGCAATACCCTTCGCGCTCAAATCTGGCAGTGAGTTCTTCCTGCCGGTTGTCTCGGCACTCGTGATCGCCGTGGCGATGGTGCCGTTGCTCGAATGGCTCGAGCGGCGCGGGTTGCCTTCGGCGCTCGCGGCGCTGATGTGCGTGCTGCTCTTTCTCGGCCTTGCCAACGCCGCTATCGCCTCGGTGATCGTGCCAGCGACCGACTGGTTCGCGCTGCTGCCGTCGCGAATCAAGCTGATCCGCAAGAATTTGTCGCCGCTGATTGACATCTACTCGTCCTTCGAGCGCTTTGTCGATCAGACGATGGGATCGATCCTGCGTTCCTCGGCCGGGCGGGCGTCCGCCGGGCGGATGGTGACGATCCAGCAGCCCAATTCGCTGTTCGACTATGTCGCGACATCGGCGCCGCACGCGCTCGTCCAGCTCGTCTTCTCCACGCTCGTCGTCTATTTCTTCCTGTCGAGCTGGACGCGAATGCGCCGCCGCACGATCACAAATCGCGGCAGCTTCTCCAGTGCGATGACGACGGCGCGGGTCATTCAGGAGATGGTGGATCGCACCTCGGCCTATCTCGCCACGATCACGATGGTGAATATCGGTGTGGGCGTGCTCGTCTCGGCGATGCTGTGGATGGTCAAGATGCCGACTCCGATGATGTGGGGCGGCCTTGTCGCGATCCTCAATTATATCCCTTATTTCGGGCCGATCGTCGGTGTCGGTCTGCTCGCGGTCGGCGGGCTGATGACCTTTGCCGATCTCGGCTATGCGCTAGTGCCCGCCGCCCTGTTCATCGCGGTCCACCTGATCGAGGCCAATGTGCTGACGCCGATGCTGGTCGGCCGGCGGTTGACGATCAACCCGCTGCTGATCCTCGTCGCGCTTAGCTTCTGGAGCTGGGTTTGGGGGACGGCAGGGGCGCTGCTTGCGGTGCCGCTGCTGATCATCCTCAAGACGATCCTAGACGGCGCCGGATGGCCGGATATCGCGGGCTTCCTGTTTGCCGAGGGCACCTTTACCAATGGTCATGAGGACCCTGACGCCGCAGAGGAAGCGCACTTCCGAAAATGATGGCGCTCGCGGTTGACAGCGACCGGGGCCTCCACTAGGTCCCGCCTCCACGACGCATTAATATGCGGGTGTAGCTCAGTTGGTTAGAGCGCCGGCCTGTCACGCCGGAGGTCGCGGGTTCGAGTCCCGTCACTCGCGCCACCTTTTCATAACATTGGTTAGAACAAGGTGGCGTCGGAGGGTCTTACGCCTCCGATCGGCGCGCGAATAGTCGATCAAAGTATATATTTGCCGAGGTGCGATGGTGAATATTCAGCCTTTATACACTGTTAGTATCTTATCAGCCCCCTGACACGACACAGGTCGTCGCCCGGGTTGAGGAGACTATCATGCTTGATACGCGCGCGACGGCTTCGCCGCCTGGCCCGAACGCGCTGCTCGGGGAGCTGCAATCGGTCGTTTCGATCGTCGAGAGCGCTACCGCAAAGACGGGCGTCGCATCCGCAGCGGTTGAGGAAAAGCTCACCGAGATTGCGGCTCTGTCGTTGACTATTCTGAACATCGCGCGGCAGACGAATCTTCTTTCGATCAATGCAAGCCTGGAGGCGGCACGGGCCGGCACTGCCGGGAGGGGATTCGCCATCGTCGCGCAGGAGGTGAAGACGCTCGCCGGCAGCGTGTCGGCAGCGGCGACTCGAATAAGCGAGAGCATTGCAGCGCTGAAGGGCGCTACGGGCGAGAACGCGGCTGCAGTCGAGATACTCACCGATGCTGTTCGACAGGGCGTGGACATAGTCGGCCAGTTGCAGCGCCAATAAGCTTCGCTGACGCGGCTTACTTCGCCCGCGCCTCCTGGGCTGCCTTCAGCAGCCGCAACACATTGCCTGACCAGATATTTGCGAGATCCGCTTCGCTATAGCCCGCCTTAAGCAGCGCATCGGTAATCTTCGGGATGCTTCGCACATCCTCCATGCCGGTGACGCCGCCACCGCCATCCCAGTCCAGCCCGATGCCGACATGCTCTGGGCCCACCACTTTCAGTGCATGGAGAATATGGGCAAGGAAGTCATCGAAGCTGGGCTTGTCGGTCTCGGGATAGAGCTTGTCGATGCGCCGCCGCTCGGCGGTGATCGCGTCGAGCTGCTCCTTGGTCATCTTCACCGTCTCGGACCGGATCGATGCGAACATCGCGCGCATCGCCTTGTCGCGCTCCGGGTTCGGCTTGATCGCCCGCAGATAGCCGCCATAGGCGTTCATCTGGATCACCCCGCCCTTGGCTGCGAGCGCCTTGAGATGGGCGTCGTCGATATTGCGCGGGTTGTCGTAAATCGCCTTGCAGCCCGAATGCGACAGCAGCACCGGCGTCTTCGAAAGTTTCAGCAGATCGTCGAGCACGGCATCGGACGAATGCGATGCGTCGGGCACGACGCCGAGGCGGTTGGCTTCGGCGAGTAACGCCTTGCCTGCCGGGCTGAGGCCGCCCCATTTAGGGCCCTTGGGGTCCGTGGAGCTATCGGCGAACTGGTTGTTCGCGAAATGGGCGAAGCCCATCAGCCGCACGCCCATTGCGTAGAAGGCGGACAACAGCGTCTCGTCTCCGCCCAGCGGATAGGCGTTCTCGATGCTCATATAGACGATGCGTTTATGCTGTGCCGCAATCAGCGCTGCATCCTCCGCTGTCGTCGCCAGCGCGAAGTTGACGGGATCGGCGGCCACCATCATCCGGATCGACACGCCACGCATGATCGCGAAGTCGCGCGCGCTCTTGATATGCTCCGGGTCGAGCGGCCCTTGTGGCGTGTAGATCGCCCAGAAGCCGCCATCGAGGCCGCCTTTCTTCATCTTGGGCAGATCGACCTGAGTGTAATCGTCATGCGCCTCCTCGATCACCCAACCGGGCCGATCGAGCGAGGCTGGCGTGTCGAGATGTGAATCGAGCGTGATGAGGCGCTCATGTATCCGCGCCGCGCGACCGGAAACGCCCGGCGCGGCGAGCCCCGCCGTCGCCCAACTAGCGACGACGAGGGGAAGGAGCATGGCAGTGTGGCGAGCGGCATTGCGCATGGTTTCAGAAATCCGCGGTGATGGTGAACTGGATCGTGCGTGGCGACAGCGGACGGAAGATGCCGTCGGTCGTCACCTGCGAAGATATGAACGACAGCACATCCTTGTCGAACAGATTGTCGACGTTGATCCGCGCCTTTGCATTCCTGATCGGGCCGATGCTGAAACCATCGCCGATATCGACATAGGCGCTCCACACCGAATAGGCCGGCACGCTGAACGTGTTGATGAAATTGGCGTAGCGCTTGCTGGTATATTTGCCCGAGATGTTCGCGACGAGCCAGCTGGCAGGCTCCACCGTCAGCCCGGTGTTGATGATCCACTTCGCGCTGTCGGGCAGGTTCTTGCCCGCGATCGCGGCGCCGCCATTGGGAATATTGTCGCGGAATTTCGCGTCATTATAGGTGATGTTGGTATTCACATAGGCCAGCCCGCGCAGGAAGGACGGTTTGTACGATCCCGTGAATTCGACGCCCCACGCCTTCACCCTGCCGACATTGGTGAAGAAGGTCTCGGTGACGTTGGTCGTTCCCGGCAGGATCGAAGCGATCGCCTGAATTCGGTTGGCAAATCGGGTGCGGTAGACGGCGAGCGCTGCGAAGAATTCGGGCTGATTGGTGCGCACACCCAGCTCATAGTTCTTCGATCGCTCCGCGGCCGGCGGCGGCACTATCGCCGGGCTGTTATTGAACGTGGTCGCAAAGATATCGTCGGCGCCTTTCGGTAGCGCCATGTTCTCGGCATAAGAGGCGAAGACCTGCGTGCGGCCGTCGAGCTTGTAGTTAACGCCGGCCAGCGGCAGGAACCAGTCGGTATAATTGGTCCGGGCAAGTTGCGGGCCCCATCCGGCCTGCGCCACCCCGCCCACGATGCGATAATAATCGTTGAAGTCGCGAAACCCGAACAGTTCATAATCGACTGAAAGCGCCTTGAATCCGACCTCGATGTCGAGCTTGTCGTCGAGCAGCGCGATATTGTCCTTCACATAGCCCTGGGCGGTTGCGCGCTGGGTGCGATAGTTGCGACGCAGATAGACGATCTCGTTCTCGATCACGTCGCCGTCGGGCGACCCGCCCGTCAGGTTCTTGCGCAACTGGGTACGATGATATTTGTCGTCCTCGATCCACAACCCCGCCTGTAGCGTCTGTATTCCGATCTCTGCCTTCAGGCTGCCGATCGCGCCCAACCGGTGACCGCCGACTTCGGACAGGCCATATTGCGATCCGCGCGGCGCCGTGACGGCGAGCCCGATCGCGCGCTGCGGGGTGAAGCGCGACAGACTGTTGGCATAAGCATCGGGCGACACGCCATAGCCGTCCTTGTCCTCGAAATAGGCGCTGACATCCGCCGACAGCCAGTCGGTAACGCCGGCATGGACCTTGCCGGCGAACAGCTTGTCCTTTCGGATGTTGATCGCGGTCTTGTAGTAATAGGTATAACGGTTGTCGGAATAGGTGATCCCGGTAGCGGTTGGCGGATATACCGGCAAGATGCCGATATAGCCGCGATAGCGGCCGGTCTTGCCGCCGGCGTCGGGTGTTGCCGAGAAATAATCGGCGCGCGTGAGCGAAGGCGAGTCATAGTCGAAGAAGTCGTTCGACACGAATTTCAGGCTGGCATAGCTGTCGCCGCCCAGATCGAAATCTGCACGCGCTTCCCAATGCTCACGGTCTATGCTGCCGGCGCCGCGCCACAGGTCGCTGTCGAGTTTGGTGCGGCTGACATAGGCTTTCATCGGGCCGATCTTGCCGCTGCTCACACGGATGAAGGTGCGCTTCAGATCATCTTCGCCAAAGGTCTGCGATACGAACAGGCCAAGATCGTCCTGCGGCGTGATCGACAGATACTGGACGATCGGGCCGAGCGAGGCATAGCTCGGTAGCGCGACATCGCCCGCGCCGACCGACGCGCGGACCTCGGCGAGATTTTCGTTGTCGACATAGCGGAATACCGGGCTGCCGCCGAAGGCGTCGCTGCGGCCAAGGGGCACGCCGTCGATAATGAAGCCGATCTGATCGAGATTGAACGCCCGCGTCTGCACGCTATTGCCGAACTCATAAAGGCCCAGCGCACCGTCGGTCTGGACGTTGAAGCCGGGCAGCGTCTCCAGCATCTTGAGGCCCGATACCCCAGACGGTGCGGAGAGCAGCGCCTGGCGGGTAACCGCCACGGTGTTGGTGACCTCGCCCGCGCCGATTGCCTGATCGGACTGCGAAATGCGGCGGCCGGTAACGACGATGCTGTCCTCGGTATCGTCAGCCTGCTCGGCGAAGGCAGGCGCGGCGATGGCGCCCATCGAGAGCGCCACAGCCAGGCTGACGCCCGAATGAAGCCGGGTGCGCAACAGACGGCTGGGGATTGGCGAGAATAGCATAATGAAAGCCTCCTTTTGCGCCGAATATCGGCATTCCCTGGCTTTCAGGCTGGCTGATCGCAGTCGCTGCGATCTCGCTCCATCTTCTCGCATAAACCCGAAGGCTGGCCCGCATGCAGGCTGCCCGCTGTCATTTCCTCTCGCTGATCCGGAGCCCCGTTGCGCACCCGTAACTGCAATCATCTGCGGAAAAGCGATCGAGTCAAGAAAAACGTACCGATCGGTAAATTGATGACATGCGACGTTTGTGCCGGCAGGCCGTGATGGTTAGTCTCGTCTGCACTGCGGGCAGAAAGGCATATCGATGCTGTTGATCATTGGGACGATCCGGATACCGCCCGCCATGCTGGTGCGGGCGCGGGCGGCGATGCAGCTTATGGTGTTGGCCAGCCGCGCCGAGGATGGCTGTCTTGATTACGCCTATGCCGAGGATGTTCTTGAGCCCGGTCTGATCCGCGTGTCAGAAGCCTGGAGCGACCAGGCAACGCTCGATGCGCATTTTGCGAGCGACCATCTGGCCGAATGGCGCAACGCCTGGCCGGCGCTGGGCATATGCGACCGCGATCTTGGATTATACGAGGTCAGCGACCGCCGCGCGACCTGATCCCAAAATATCCGTTCGTGTCTAGCGAAGTCGAAACACGTTCTTTCATGCCAACGCCCCTCCACTGCGCTCGACGCGAACGGATATGGGCGGGATAGTTGCTCAGGCGGGAACGCCGACCGGCTCGGCAATGGCTGCGTCGATCATATATTCCCACACCTCGCCGGCGTCGCTGCTGTTGGTCATGCAGCAGCCGACGGGAATGTCCGCCCCTGCCTTGGTCATCCGGCGGGAGGGGACGCGCATCGCGGCGATAAGCTCGCGAGCCTGGGGAAGGAAGGCTGCATAGTCGGCATCGGATGCCGAGGCCTGCGCGGCAAGGACCTGCGCGATCCGCTCGATCAGACTGTCTGCGCTCATCAATGGGTCCTTATCGCTGCTATCCGTCGCCGGATAATTACAGTCGTGCGCGCCATCGGCCAAGTCTCTGCGTTCGGGCCAACAAAAAAAGCCCCGCCGGATCGCTCCGGCGGGGCTAATTGTTCGATGCTGAACGGTCTTACTTGTTCAGATATTCGCCCGCATCGGCATCCGTGCCGTGGCTTTCGCCAACGACCGCTCCGAGTGCATCGTCACCTACGTCGTCCTGAACCGGGCGACGCTTTTCAGCGGCACGCTCTTCGGCGGCCGATGCCGGCGCGACGAGCGATTCCTGCCAGTTGCGCTGCGCTGCGCGGAGCGCTGCGTCGCGGCTTGAGGCGGTGACCCGCAGACGGCTCATGCCGGCGCCGGTACCCGCCGGGATCAGGCGGCCGACGATGACATTCTCCTTGAGGCCGTTCAGCGTATCGATCTTGCCCTGCACCGAGGCATCGGTGAGCACACGGGTCGTTTCCTGGAAGGAAGCGGCCGAGATGAACGAACGGGTCTGGAGCGACGCCTTGGTGATGCCCAGCAGGATCGGCTTGCCCGTGGCGGGCTCGCCGCCCGTGGCAACGACCTTGGCGTTGATCTCGTCCATCTCCTCGCGATCGACCTGCTCTGCGGGGAGCAGCGTCGTGTCGCCGCCGAACGTGATCTCGACCTTCTGCAGCATCTGACGAACGATCGTTTCGATGTGCTTGTCGTTGATCTTCACGCCCTGCAGTCGATAGACTTCCTGGATTTCCGATACGAGATATTCGGCGAGCGGCTCAATGCCGAGCACCTCGAGAATATCGTGCGGATCGGGCGAACCGCCGATCAGGTTGTCGCCGCGCTTGACGTAATCGCCTTCCTGCACGTCGATGACCTTCGACTTCGGCACCAGATATTCGACGGGATCGGCGCCATCATCCGGACGGATGATGATCTTGCGCTTCGCCTTGTAATCCTTGCCGAATTCGACGCGGCCCGAGACCTTCGCGATGATCGCGTTTTCCTTGGGCTTGCGTGCCTCGAACAGCTCGGCGACGCGCGGCAGACCGCCGGTGATGTCGCGCGTCTTGGCGGACTCGCGGCTGACACGGGCGAGAACCTCACCCGCCTTGACCGTCTGGCCGTCCTCGACCGAGAGCATCGCGCCCGGCGCCAGCATGTAGCGCGCGGTCTCGCCCGACGCATCGTCGAGCAGGGTCAGGCGCGGACGGAGATCTTCCTTCCGGGCCGTGGTGCGATACTCGATCACAACCTTCTGGCTGATACCGGTCGCTTCGTCGGTCTGCTCGGAGAGCGTGACGTTGTCGATCAGGTCCTGATATTTGATCACGCCGGCGGTTTCCGTGATCACCGGCATGGTGAACGGATCCCACTCGGCGATGCGATCGCCCTTCGATACCTTGGCGCCATCTAGCAGCACGAGATGTGCGCCATAGGGCAGACGATGGGTCGAACGCTCACGACCTTCGGTGTCGATGATCGCGACTTCGCCCGAACGACTGAGCGAGACCTGGCGGCCACGCGAATCGCCGACAGTGCGCAGTTCGCGATATTCGATCGTACCGTCGGCAACCGCCTCGAGGTTTGACTGCTCGTTGATCTGCGCGGCGCCGCCGATGTGGAACGTCCGCATCGTCAGCTGGGTGCCCGGCTCGCCGATAGACTGTGCCGCGATGACGCCGACGGCTTCGCCGATATTTACCGGGGTACCCCGGGCAAGATCACGGCCGTAGCAGGCGCCGCACACGCCGCCCTTCGATTCGCAGACCAGCGGGCTGCGGATCTTGACGCCCTGGGTGCCGATCGCTTCGATCTGCAGCACCATCGCTTCGTCGAGCAACGTGCCCTCTGGAATGAGGACGGTATTGGTTTTCGAATCGACGATGTCTTCGGCCGTGGTGCGGCCGAGGATGCGCTCGCCGAGCGATGCGATGGTTGCACCACCCTGAACGATCGCCTTCATGTCGAGCGCACGATCGGTACCGCAATCCACTTCGACGACGACGCAATCCTGCGACACATCGACCAGACGGCGGGTCAGGTAACCCGAGTTCGCCGTCTTGAGTGCAGTATCGGCCAGACCCTTGCGGGCGCCGTGGGTCGAATTGAAGTACTCAAGGACGGTCAGGCCTTCCTTGAAGTTCGAGATGATCGGCGTTTCGATGATCTCGCCCGAAGGCTTGGCCATCAGGCCGCGCATACCGGCAAGCTGCTTGATCTGTGCGGCCGAACCACGGGCACCGGAGTGCGCCATCATGTAGATCGCGTTGATCGGAAGCTCGCGGCCGTCGGGGCCCTTCTTGGGGGTCGAGATTTCCTTCATCATCTCGGCCGCCACACGGTCACCGCAACGCGACCAGGCGTCGATCACCTTGTTGTACTTCTCCTGCTGCGTGATCAGGCCGTCCTGATACTGCTGCTCGAAGTCCTTCACGAGCGCCTTGGTCTCATCGACCAGCGGCACCTTCGAGTCCGGAATGATCATGTCGTCCTTGCCGAACGAGATGCCGGCCTGGAATGCGTGGCGGAAGCCGAGCGCCATGATCGCGTCGGCGAACAGCACGGTCTCCTTCTGGCCGGTGTGGCGATAGACGATGTCGATGACGTCGCCGATCTCCTTCTTGGTCAGCAGACGGTTGACGGTCTCGAAGGGCACCTTGTAGCTCTTCGGGAGCGTTTCGCCGAGCAGCATGCGGCCGGGCGTGGTTTCCACCCGCTTCATATACGGCTTGCCGTCTTCGTCGGTCTGCGGAACACGGGTCGTGATCTTGGTGTGCAGGGTCACGGCCTTCGCCGCGAGCGCGTGATGCACTTCCTGCATGTCGGAGATCAGCGTGCCTTCGCCGGGCTCGTTTTCCTTCATCATCGACAGATAATAGAGGCCGAGAACCATGTCCTGCGACGGAACGATGATCGGCTTGCCATTGGCTGGCGACAGGATGTTGTTGGTCGACATCATCAGCACGCGCGCTTCGAGCTGGGCCTCGAGGCTCAGCGGAACGTGTACCGCCATCTGATCGCCATCGAAATCGGCGTTGAAGGCCGAGCAGACCAGCGGGTGGAGCTGAATCGCCTTGCCCTCGATCAGCACAGGCTCGAACGCCTGGATGCCGAGGCGGTGAAGTGTCGGCGCGCGGTTCAGCAGAACGGGATGCTCACGAATGACTTCGTCGAGGATGTCCCAGACTTCCTTGCGCTCCTTTTCGACCCACTTCTTCGCCTGCTTGAGGGTCATCGAGAGACCCTTGGCGTCGAGGCGCGCGTAGATGAACGGCTTGAACAGCTCGAGCGCCATCTTCTTCGGCAGGCCGCACTGATGAAGCTTGAGCTCAGGCCCCGTGACGATGACCGAACGGCCCGAATAGTCGACGCGCTTGCCGAGCAGATTCTGGCGGAAGCGGCCCTGCTTGCCCTTGAGCATGTCGGACAGCGACTTGAGCGGACGCTTGTTGGCGCCCGTGATCGTGCGGCCGCGG